>Ga0207905_1000028_pt1 | contig 193226 bp, 162 predicted proteins | sample LinPmetageLP49_FD_184060 | JGI IMG/M metagenome (GOLD analysis project Ga0207905, IMG submission 184060) | Marine viral communities from the Subarctic Pacific Ocean - LP-49 (SPAdes) | ecosystem: Environmental > Aquatic > Marine > Oceanic | place: Pacific Ocean | collected 2011-08-27 | reverse complement strand
GCAGCCGTTGTTGCTGGGCAATGGAATAAAACAATAAAACGACACAAGTTAACGTTAATAAATAATGGTAAAACACCAATGCAAGCTGTGTGTGCAAATATGCGAAAGCTAATTCATATATGTTTTGATGTAATAAAAAACCAAGAAGCGTTTAAGCTCCAAGAAAGTTAAATACGACCTTGAAGCTTAAAATGAGAGATGGTATCTACAAAACAAACACAAGCCTACACTTTGGCGGTAAACGCAGAGCTTGCTCGCGTGAAAAGCGCAGCTTTTAATTACTTAAAATAAAAACACAGTAATAAATAAGTGTAAATATATGTGTATTTTAATAGCTCACTAAGTGAGCTCTTCGAGCTCTGTAATAAGCGCTAGGGCTTGCGCGTTTGTTGACCCGCACACATCAAACGTGGCGCTAAAATCGCTACACACTTTAGGCCGACTTTCATCACCAAATAACTTACATAAATTACGTTCGTCTAGCTGAATACAGCGCTCTCCGGCTTTTTTACCATTTGGCATACCTGGAATAGGCGAACTAATACTTGGCGCAATACAACATGCGCCGCAGCCTAGCCTGCAATTCATCGATTCGGTTTTCATAATTTCCTCTGAATAAAAAACACTTACTTTAATTTCTTTTTAGGAACTTAATTAGTCGCATAGCGAGTTGTAACACACATATGTAATGCTTTGTTACATCTTAAAACAGCTTGTAAACATTTTATTGCGTATTATTGCTCTGTCACCACCAATTATGAAGGAATGCCTTGTGGCTACTACAAAACAAATAATACTCCCAATCGCTGTTTTAGCAGGCGGCATTGCGCTAGCTATAGCCTTTAAGATGATGAAACAGCCACCTGAAGAAAAGCCAGAGCAAGATTTACGTCCTTTAGTAGCAACACAAAGCGTACTTTTAGATTCTATAACGCTCGATGTTAAATCGTACGGCATTGTTAAACCCAAGTATCGTACCGAGCTAATAGCACAAGTTAGCGGGCAAGTTATTTCGGTATCGGATCAATTTGTTGAAGGCGCGTTTGTAAAGCAAGGCGATATTTTAGCACGAATTGATGCAAATGATTACGAGGCAGACTTTATTGAAGCACAAGCAGGTTTAGCACAAGCAAGCTCAGCACTTGAAATAGAACGCGCGCAAGCACATGTCGCTCAAGCTGAGTGGGAGCGCATTAAGTCAGACTCAAGCGACGCTATTGCATCAGAACTTTATTTACGAAAACCACAGCTGGCAGAAAAATTAGCGCGTTACCGCTCTGCTCAAGCAAGTGTTAAGCGTGCTAGCCGCAATCTTGAGCGTACTTATATTAAAGCCCCTTATGATGCCATTATTAATGAGCGCACAATTAGCTTGGGTTCAGTAGTAAACCCAGGTAATAGTTTTGGTGCATTGAGTGCAACCTCAGTTGCAGAGGTACGTTTACCGGTTGCCGATCAAGAACTGCAATATTTAAAAAATGGCGGCGTAGGCTCAAATGTTACATTTAACGCAGAATACGCGGGTAAGCAAACAATGTGGCAAGCCAAAGTAATTCGCACCGAAGGTGTGGTTGATCAAACAAGCCGTATGAGCTACTTGGTTGCACAACTTGCAACACCTTATGGCGATAAAACACGTCCTCTTCGTTTTGGTTCGTACATTAATGCTACCATTGAAGGCCGCCCGCTTGATAACGCAATTATTGTTGCGCACCACTTAGTTAAAGATAATAAAATTGTAATTTTAAATGACGATTTAACATTGTCGTTTAAAACCCTCAATATTATACGCGAACAAAACGGCATGATTATAGCCAGCCAAGGGTTAAACAATGGCGAGCAAATTGTTACCTCAGCGCTTGAATACCCAACTGAAGGTATGGCAGTAAAAATTGAAGATATTGCGCCTGATAAAACTGATGTAACTCAACTTGCGCTGAAAGAGGAATAATCATGAACACTCGTGAAACAGGGTTAATAGCATGGTTTGCCCGAAATCCCGTTGCAGCCAACCTACTAATGATATTTATATTAGTGGGCGGTATTTTAATGGCAATGACCATTCGCAAACAAATGTTCCCACAGTTTGAAAGCAACTGGATAAGCGTACAAGCAGTTTACCCAGGTGCAGCCCCGCAAGAGGTTGAAGAAGGCATAACCATAAAAGTTGAAGAAAACCTCGAAGGTATTGAAGGCATTAAACGCCTAATTACGTACTCTAACCGTGGTTTTTCACAAGCGTGGATTGAAATAGAAGAACAATACAATCCACAAGAAGTACTTGATGAAATTAAAGTACAAGTTGATTCAATAAACACCTTTCCTGCGGGAATGGAGCGCCCTGTTGTGCGCCGCGATAAGTTTGAGCAAGAGGTAATGATACTCGCGCTTTACGGCGACATGAGTAACTACCAGTTAAAAGAGCTTGGCAACGATATAAAAGACGAGCTACAAGCACTGCCTCACGTTAACCTTGTTAATTTTAACGGCGGCTTAGAATACGAAATTGGTATAGAAGTCAGCCCCGATAAACTGCGCGAATATGGCTTAACATTTAGAGATATTGCAGGCGCGGTGCAAAACTTTTCGGCAAATATGTCGGCGGGACAAATACGCTCTGAAAATGGTTATATTTCGATGCGTGTTGAAAAACAAGCCTACCGTGGTTTTGAGTTTGAAAAACTGCCACTTATTACCCTTGCTGATGGCGCACAAATTTATTTAGGCGATGTTGCAACTATTAATGATGGCTTTGAAGAAGGTCTACAATATTCAAAATACAATGGTAAGAATTCACTCTCGTTTGAAGTAAACGCATCAAAAGATCAAGACATTACCGATGTAGCAAAAGTACTTAAAAGCTACATGGCAACTAAAGAGCCACTTTTACCTGCAGGCGTTAAGCTCTCTCCTATTGTTGATTTAACTTACTACCTTGAAGGTCGACTCGATATGATGGTCGATAACATGATTTGGGGTGGCTTGTTAGTAATGATAGTGCTGGCACTATTTTTACCGCTACGCTTAGCATTTTGGGTAATGATGGGCTTACCGGTGTCTTTTCTGGGCGCCTTTTTGTTTATGCCTATTGGCTTTTTAGATGTAACAATTAACCTAGCCTCTCTTTTTGCCTTTATACTTGTACTCGGGATTGTTGTTGATGACGCCATAGTTGTGGGCGAGTCAGCCAGTGCCGAAATAGAAAAATACGGCCACACACTTGATAACGTAGTACGCGGTGTTAAACGTGTTGCGATGCCAGCAACCTTTGGTGTATTAACTACCATTGCGGCATTTTTACCGCAAACAATGGCAACAGGCCCTGGCGCTGCTTTTTCTAAGGCCATTGGTGGCGTGATTATTTTATGTTTGATTTTTTCACTCATTGAATCAAAACTAATTTTACCTGCGCATATTGCAGCAATGAACCCGCGTAAACCAAATCCTAAAAATCTATTACATCGCTTACGTATGGTGATTGATAGTGGTTTAAAAGGCTTTGTGAATAACTACTACCTTCCTTTTGTTGGCCGCTGTATTCACTACCGCTATACCGTAATTGTTGGCTTTATGTGTTTGCTTATTGTAAGCGCAGGTATGTTTGCAGGTGGTTTAGTTAAGTTTGTACCAAACCCTAAAATACCGCACGACTTTCCACGTATTGATATAGAGATGAACCTTGCCTCATCTGAGCAAGCAACACTTGAAACTGCACGTAAAATAGAAAGCGTGTTGTTACAGGTCGATCAGCAACTACAAGAGCAATACGGTAAACCGATGATCCGCGATTTATCGGTAAGCCTTCGCGGACGAACTGAAGCAAATATTATGGCCATTTTGGTAGAGCCTGATTTACGCCCTATCGACACCTTTGCCCTAAGTGCATTATGGCGTGAGCAAATGCCCGCTCTACCCGGCATTAAAACCATGACCATTCAAGACAGTATAATGAATGGCGGTCGAGATGATGGCGACGTTAGCTTTAAACTTGAAGGCAAAAATGCTGACGAGCTAAAAGAAGTGGCTGGTAAATTAAAAGCCAAATTACAAACAATGGAAGGCGTTGGCGACGTAAACGATTCAATGCAAAGCGCTACCGACGAAGTGCAACTTGATTTAAAACCACTCGCTTACAGCATGGGTTTAACGCTTGCTGATGTAGCGTCGCAAGTTAGCTTTAGTTACTACGGCTTAGAAGCGCAGCGAATATTGCGTGAAGGCGAAGAAATTAAAGTCATGATCCGCTATCCAGAAGACGAACGTAACTCAATAAGTGACATAGCAAGTGTGCGTATTATTACGCCTACAGGCGCTGAAGTACCGCTAAGTGAAGTAGCCGAAGTTAAGCTTGTTGACGGTGTAAACCGTATTCGCCGAGAAAACTCTAAACGCACTGTAAACGTATGGGCTGCGGTAAATACCGACAAAGCCGAACCATTTGCGATTGCAGAAGAAATTCGTGATGAATACTTACCAACATTACTTAAGAGCTACCCTGGCGTTACAAGTGATGTAGCTGGGCGCATTCAAGAAGAGATGGATAGCGCTTCAGAGCAGCTTCGTGATTTTGGTATATCAATGATGATTATATTTGCCTTGTTAGCCATTCCGCTTCGCTCTTACTCGCAGCCACTTATTATAATGTCGGTTATTCCGTTTGGTGTAGTGGGCGCGATGTTTGGGCATATGATTTTAGGTATGACCATGAGTAGCTTATCGATGTTTGGCATTATTGCTGTAGCGGGTGTGGTCGTAAATGATTCCCTCGTTATGGTTGATTTTGTAAACAAAGCACGCGCTGAAGGTGTTGCGATTAAGGATGCTGTAATGCAAGCCGGTGCTCGTCGCTTTAGAGCGATATTACTTACCTCAATCACTACCTTTATTGGTGTAATGCCAATTATTTTTGAAACGAGTTTACAAGCTAAAATTGTTATCCCAATGGCTGTATCACTTGCTTTTGGTGTGTTATTTGCCACAGTAATTACACTGATACTTATACCGTGCCAGTATGTTGCACTAGAAGATGCTAAACGATTAGTACGTAAAATGCGTGGCAAGCCACCACTAGTAGATGCCCAACCAGCGCCTACAAATAGCTAAATTAAGTAACATCCTAACCAAAAAAGCTCGGCATACTATGCCGAGTTTTTTATTTGAAATAACTATGAACCAAGTGTAAGTTATTATTTCGCATTCAAAAAAGACTTTATTAAGATGGCACAATGGCACGATGAGAAAACAAAAATCAAAGATATCTTTGATGCAATTAGAAATTTTGGATTAGTCGGTCTAATTTTTTATACATCTACAATTAGCTTTTTAAGAGCTAATTCATCTGAATCACTTAGCTACATCTACTTATCAATTAGCATTATTTTATTGTTGTTATCATTCTACTTATATTACTTGAATATTAGCTCTTTTTATAAAACAGTTAAAAGAGAATATAAAGCTAACAATGTAGGGCATCTATTCTATATTTTAATGCCAGCATTTATGCTTGTTTTAAGTATTCAAGTTTATATCCTAACTACTGTAGAAATTAAATTAAAAGATGGTAGAAACTTGAGTGAACTAACGATAAAGGACATATTAAATTTTGATAATAAAGAAATATCTTCAAGAGAATAAGTATTTGGGCTTTATTAATAATTCGATAAAAAGAGAGAAAATATTGCTCGTTTTTTATTCCTAATACGTTATTGTATTTAAATAACAAAATAAAATTAAGGAACAGCCATGAATACATCTCCCTCTGATCACATTCCTCAAGAAGCCTTTGATTGGTATGACGAATACGCCCACGGTTTAATGGACCGTCGTACTTTTATGAAAAAACTCGGAGGGCTTGCTGCACTTGGTTTTTCAATGGCTGTACTTACATCAGCATTATTACCTAATTACGCGCTGGCTGAACAAGTGTCGTTTAACGATGACGATATAACGGCAACGTACGAAGAATTCGATTCGCCAAACGGGCACGGTAAAGGCAAGGGTTACTTAGCAACCCCTAAAAACATAGAAGGTAAGCTCCCTGTTGTTCTTGTGATACACGAAAATCGTGGATTAAACCCATACGTAAAGGATGTAGCAAGACGCTTAGCGAAGGTAGGTTTTATTGCATTTGCGCCCGATGCGCTCTTTCCACTGGGTGGCTACCCTGGTAACGATGATGAAGGACGCGCTATGCAAAAAACCATGGACCGCGCTAAGATTCAAAACGATTTTGTAGCCGCAGCACACTTTTTAAAATCGCATGCTAACAGTAACGGTAAGTTAGGCGCTGTCGGTTTTTGTTTTGGTGGCTACATTGTTAATTATTTAGCGGCAGTAGATAGTAATTTAATCAGCGCCGGAGTGCCTTTTTACGGTACTCCAGCCAGCGAAAGTTTACGTAAAAACATTAAAGCACCATTAATGATTCAATTAGGCGAGCTTGATAAACGTGTAAACGCGTCGTGGCCACAGTACGAACAAGACTTAAAAACCAATAACGTTGAGTACACTATGTATATGTATAAAGGGGCAAATCATGGATTTCATAACGACTCTACAGGTCGATATGATAAGGACAATGCCGAGCTTGCATGGCAACGTACCGTTGAGTTTTTTAATAAAAAGCTAAGTTAAGCTAAGTTAGCGAATAAAAAATAATGCCACCTGCTCAAAGTAGGTGGCATTATTAAAGTACTTAGCTATTTTTTGCTTTAAACTTTTTTGCTACGCATAACTAATAACGACAACAAAACGAGTATATAAATACTCAAAGATCCACCGCTGCTGGAGCCATCTTTATTTTCGACTTTTGCAATTTTCTCTTCTTTAACACGTGTTTTAAACCTTGCTAGTTCTTCATCTAAATTAGTACTCATATCACTAACCGCTAGATTAAAACCTTCAGCCGACTTTTCAGATAACGTTTCATCAATACCTATTGCTGTTGTTCTTTTTTCAAGCTTACTTATACCAGGTGCTCTAAATAGCATTTTTCTACTTTTAATATCAAAAACAGCTGTATCCACAAAGGTTTGGATTGTATTTTCATTACCTGGAATAACGTACATACCCACTATTGTCCAATAAAGTAAGGCTGCATTATTTTCATAAGATTGCGTAATTTGATCATATGAAACCAGTGCCATTACATCTACATCGTAAAGTCGCCCTACTTGCTCGAGTGTTGCAAAACCTTCACCACCCTTTAAATAGGTGCTTGGTATAACTTCAATGCGGTCAATGTAATCATATTGAAGAAATGACTTTTTTACTTTTTCGAGTAATTCGACTTGGTTTTGGGTCTCTAACCCGTCTGGCTGCCAGTTTTTAGACGGTACAAATGCAATTCCGACGGTAACAGGGAGTTTTAAAACAGGTATTTCAGGTTTATAGGTAGCACGGCTTTGTTGATCAGGATATAAAAAATCCATTAAGCTACTAGATTGTGTATTTTTACCTGTATTGTTACTCATAAACGAGCTACAAGAAGCAAGTAAGGCCGCCATCAAAATGATTATATATTTATTAAATTTCATATTTATTCCTTTTTATTTTTAATTTAATTCAGTTACGTGCCAAAGCTCACCCGATGGTCCCCATAAGTAAATAACGCTACCCCAAGGTTCTTGCTTTATACCCTCAAAGCGGATGTCAAAACCGTTTAGGTTACTAATGAGTTCGTATGCTTCATCTATATTTAACACACAAAGTTGCAGCATTAAGTTTTCAGCAAACGTTTTATTATAATAACGCTGTAAAAAGAACGTACATTCGCCAAAGGTACACACACATAAATCATTTGAGGCATCTTCAATCTTAAATCCAAGCGCTTTATAAAAGCGCTGAGATTGCTCATAGCTTTTACAGGGAATAAAAACCCTAATATCATCAACTTGCATAACTCTTCCTTAATTAGCTCAGTACGCTTTTATCAATAATTCCTTTATTTACCAACTGCTGCAAAATTGCTTGGGATTTTGCTCTGCATGCATCACGTAGTAAACGCACCGCAGGGGTTATTGACTGCCTACTTGGGCAAATAAGCCAAAGTTCACCATTAACATGTTGATAATTTGGCATTACGGTAACCACCCTGTCGTTAAGCAAATCGTCGGCTATATCAAGTGCCGACTTTACAGCTAAGCCCTTACCCGCAACGCACCAGCGCCTTACTAAATCGCCGTCGTTTGAGGCGCGCCTGCCACCCATTTTAACTTTATATTTTGACTCACCATCACTGAATTCCCACGTATTATTTATAATATCCTGCAACTGATAAAACAAACCTTGATGCGACGCTAGATCATCAGGATGCACGGGAGTCCCGTTTTGTAAGAGGTATTCGTCAGTTGCACATAATAAGCGTGGTACGTTACAAATTTTAAAACCATAAACACTTGCATCATTAGGCGAGCCATAACGAAGTGCTATATCAACTGAGTCACGATAAAAGTCGATATTACTATCACTTATATGTGTTCGTAGGCTTAACTTAGGATAACTATCCATGAGCTCATCAATCCATGGGATCACTAAATTGCGCCCCAAATCAGATGAAAGTGCAACACGTAACTCCCCTTCGATTTCGTCATGTTCACCTTTAAGGTTTTGCTTTGCAAGTTCAAGTACTGCTAAAGCCTGCTCACATTGTGGTATGTAGCGCTCCCCAGCAGCCGATAACCTTAAATGACGTGTTGTACGAACAAATAGTTCACTACCAAGCGCAGACTCAACACGCTTAATAGCAGCGCTTGCTGTGGCTGTACGCATATCTAATTTAGCAGCTGCAAGCGTAATGCTTCTAAACTCAGCGACTTTTAAAATAAGTTTTAAATCTTCTATATTCATATTATCTATTTATATTTGATAATGATTCAATGATTATGCGATTTATTTAATGCAAAGCAAGCTGTATTATTTATACATAAAGTAAATGACGAATACTTTGTACAGCTAATCTTATTTATTTTGGAGAAACCAATGACCCACCCTATTATTAATGACTTAGAAAAGCGTTACACAGCAAAACGTTACGATGCAACGAAACGTGTATCTCAAGACGATTTAGCAGTTATTTACGAAGCTATGCGCTTATCTCCATCATCAATTAACTCGCAACCTTGGAAATTCATCGTAATTGAATCAGATGAAGCCAAAGAGCGTATGCACAGTACATTTGCTAATAAATTTGCGTTTAACCAGCCACATATTAAAACAGCGTCGCATATAATATTATTTGCTCACAACCCTAAATATACCCGCGATGATTACGCACAAGTTATTGATGCAGATATTAAAAATGGTCGTACTAAAGCAGAAAATCGCGAACAAGCTTTTGGTGCTTATGCGTTTGTTGATATGAATACTGATGAGCAAGGCGTTAATGAAGAGTGGACTAAAGCACAAACTTACATTGCACTAGGTAACACTATGCATGCCGCTGCACGTTTAGGCATTGATTCAACCCCAATGGAAGGCGTAGATGCCGAGCTGATTGGCGAAGTCTTTGAAAAAGAACTTGACGGTTACGTATGCGACGTCGCATTAGTACTTGGCTATCATGATAGCGCTGAAGATTATAATGCTAAATTACCTAAATCTCGCTTAGCAAAAGAGCAAGTTATTCAGGTTTTATAAGTAATACGTTATAAACTTAAATGATAACAATATTAAAAAACCACTTATTTAAATAAGTGGTTTTTTTGCTTTAAAGCAGTTTAACTTACTTTGCGCTGTGCAGCCTGAATGTATTGCACTAAATCTTCAATAGAAACCACGGTCATACTATGTTTATTAGCATAATCACTCACCTCAGGTAAGCGCGCCATTGAACCATCAGGATTTGTTAGTTCGCAAATTACGCCAAATGGTTTTAAGCCGGCAAGTTGCATTAAATCAACGGATGCTTCGGTATGACCGCGACGCACTAATACGCCACCCGTTTGTGCCTTTAAACCAAATACATGCCCTGGGCGCGATAAATCACTTGGTTTTGCATTATCCGCTGTCGCTGCTTTTATAGTAGTTACTCTATCAGCAGCAGACACTCCTGTTGTTACGCCATGCTTAGCTTCAATAGTGACTGTATAAGCGGTGTTATTTTGACTCGTATTGTTAGCTACCATTTGCGGTAAGTCGAGCTGTTTAATGCGCTCATCCCCCATGCATAAACAAACAATACCGCTGCCTTCGCGGATCATTTCGGCCATTTGAGAAGTCGTTAAATGCTCAGCTGAAAAAACAAAGTCGCCTTCATTTTCACGGTTTTCATCATCAACAACAAGTACGCCTTGGCCTTGCTGTAGTGCAGTGATGGCGCTTTGTACGCGGGTATGGCTTTCGCCGAATTGAGTAAGTAGAGACTGAATCATCATTATATTCCAAATAAAAATAATAGATTCAGGACTGTGAAAGGATCAGTAATACATCACTTAAATTTAAAGCGATCACTACCAAAATAGCTTAAATAAAATAACAAAAAGCACGCAGCAAAATGCAGCGCACACTGTTATACCAATAACATTAAATTAGTGACTAATTATAGCGCAAAGAAAATAGCTCACTTAACGCGATACAACGGTCATGTCTTTAATAAAATTGGTTTTAGTATAATAAGCCATATTCTCTTTCATCCGGACTGTAACCGTCGGCTCTGGCATCTCACCAGATCTGCTTGACCTTTACTTAACCTAAAATAAGTTAAATAAAGCGCTCGCGGGCTCGTTTAAGTCATAAAAAATATTAAACATACCGCCGGTGGGGAATTTCACCCCGCCCTGAGAATTTACAGTAAGCATTAGCACTTACTGTAGGCATATTATACGCTTGTATTTATTTGTTTTTCAAAACTAAATACAATAAAAACTACGAAAGTTGAATATTTAACGATGCGCGATCTACTATACCTTCGTTTATATCAGCAACTAGCGTACAGGTAGCACCATTTACCAAATTTAAGTTAGGTTGAACGTGCCCTATATCCGCATCAAAAATTACAGGAAATAAACACCCACCTAGCGCTACATCTAACGCATGGCGATAATCAAAGGCATCGTAATGACCTTGTGTTATTTCACTTCTCCCTAAAACCAAGCCATTGATATCATCAAATATTCCGGCTAATTTTAATGACAGTAAAAATCGTGCAACGGTTGTTGGTGTAAGTTCTGAGTTTTCGAGGTATAAAATAAGCCCTTCGGGCGCACTGTCCTTTTTAAACTCATGCAGCGCTAAAAATGGCGAGTCGAGCAATAAACCTACGGTATCTAAACACCCACCAAATAACCGGCCAGACATTTCTATGGTACGTTTATCTGTGTAGTTTAAACATTGCCAGTTTGTGGGCTCACTCGGGCTGAGTAATTCGTTCGGACTTTGCGCGTAATTAGGCTTATTTTTTTGGTATAAAGAAGAAGGACCTTGCTCAAATTTACTACCGGCTTCGTAGGTCAGAGTTTCAAATATTTGTAAGCTGTACGGATTTTTTTCATCTGGGTGTAACTGCATAAGATTGGCGCTGTGAAGGGTTGCCCATTGGCACTTAGCAGTGAGTGCACATGCAATAGTACTCACATCAGAAAAACCAACTAACCACTTAGGCTTTGCTTCTTTAATAGCTTTAAAATCAAGTAGTGGCAGTATTTCCATTGCCAGCTCACCACCCATTGGCGGCATAATCGCATCTATTTCATCATCTAATAAAAAACCCATTAGCTGCTTAGCATGCGCTTTAGCATTAAGCTGTTCACGTGGTTTGTTTTGACGTAAAAACTCGCCTTCAACAACATTATACCCTCGTTGTTTTAGTCCATTTATAACAATATCTAAGCGTCCGTGATACTTTTCTTTTAGCCCAGATGAAAGCGAGCAAATAGCAATTTTAGAGCCTACTTTTAAAGGCGCTGGGTAAAGTATATTAGCCATTGAGTGTTCCTTTTAATGAAGTGATTATGTACCTATATCATCATGCTTACTCTTTATGCAATATGAATACCCTTATCAGTATAGTGATTTATTTAAGGCATAAAAAAACCGATGTAAATACATCGGTTTTTATTTAAAACGTTAAAGTGAGTTATGCGTTAAAGATACTCAACTTCAATGATTTCGTACTCAACGATACCTTTTGGCGTTTGGATAGACACTGCATCGTCTACTTGTTTACCAATTAAGCCACGTGCAATCGGTGAATTAACAGAAATTAAGTTGTTTTTAATATCTGCTTCATCATCGCCTACAATACGGTATTTCACTTCAGCATCCGTATCTACATTTACTATAGTTACGGTAGTACCAAAAATAACTTTGCCCGTATTTGGCATTTTAGTTACGTCGATTATCTGAACATTTGAAAGTTTAGCTTCAATTTCTTGAATACGACCTTCACAAAAACCCTGTTGCTCACGTGCAGCGTGGTACTCAGCGTTTTCTTTTAAGTCACCGTGTTCACGCGCAACAGCAATGTCGGCTATAATTTTTGGACGGGTAACTGTTTTTAATTCGTTAAGCTCTTTGCGCAGTAAATCTGCGCCACGAACTGTCATCGGAATTGATTGCATACTTTTCTCACTTAACACCAAGGCCCTAGTTGGCCTTGGCACATTTCCTTAGTTCAATCGCAGGTGTAGCTCTTGAACTGACGTTACTTTACTACGGTCATCTGCTTTGTTAGCAGTACAGTTAGCAAAAGCCGCGTTCAAGGTTGTCGTATAGTTGGTTTTATTTTGCAATGCACCACGACGTAACACCTTCGAATCTTCGATCGCTTGGCGACCTTCGGTGGTATTAACGATATAGCTGTACTCTTTATTCTTGATATAATCAAGAATATGCGGGCGGCCTTCATATACTTTGTTTACACGTCGTACTTCAATGCCAGCTTCTTCAAGAGCTTGTGCCGTGCCACCCGTTGCGTCAAGTTCAAAACCTAAGTCGGTCATAATCTTGGCTAATTCAACAATGCGTGGCTTATCGCTATTACGAACAGATAATAACGCGCGACCACCGCGTGGTAAAGTGTTGCTTGCACCTAATTGTGCTTTTGCGAATGCTTCGGCGAAAGTATCACCAACACCCATCACTTCACCCGTTGAGCGCATCTCAGGGCCACGAATTGGATCCACACCCTGAAACTTAGCAAATGGTAAAACAACTTCTTTAACGCTGTAATAAGGAGGGATCACTTCTTTAGTAATACCTTGGCTTGCCAAAGACTGACCCGCCATACAACGAGCCGCCACTTTTGCAAGCGCTACACCGGTTGCTTTTGATACAAACGGTACAGTACGTGCGGCACGCGGGTTAACTTCAATTAAGTACACTTTGCCATCTTTTACAGCAAACTGTGTATTCATTAAGCCAACAACACCAAGCTCAAGCGCCATATCGGTTACTTGCTTGCGCATTACATCTTGCACTTCTTGCGATAAAGAATGTGCTGGTAATGAACATGCTGAGTCACCAGAGTGAACACCGGCTTGCTCAATGTGCTCCATGATACCGCCAATAATTACTTGCTCACCGTCGCAAATTGCGTCAACGTCAACTTCAATTGCGTTATCTAAGAAACGGTCCAGTAATACAGGTGCTTCGTTTGATGCAGATACAGCTTCAGTCATGTAGCGACGTAAATCGTCTTCATCGTATACAATTTCCATTGCACGACCACCTAGTACATACGACGGACGTACAACGAGTGGAAAACCAATTTCGACTGATTTAAGTAGTGCTTCTTCAGTTGAAGTTACTGTTGCATTTTCTGGCTGAAGTAAGTTCAAACGCTCAACAAGTTGTTGGAAACGTTCGCGATCTTCTGCACGGTCAATCGCATCAGGTGAAGTACCAATTACTGGCACACCATTCGCTTCAAGCTCACGTGCTAATTTAAGTGGTGTTTGACCACCGTACTGCACGATAACGCCTTTTGGCTTTTCAACACGTACGATTTCGAGTACGTCTTCAAGTGTAATTGGCTCAAAGTATAGTCTATCAGATGTATCGTAATCGGTAGAAACCGTTTCAGGGTTACAGTTAACCATAATTGTTTCATAACCGTCTTCGCGAAGCGCAAGCGAGGCATGTACACAACAGTAATCAAATTCAATACCTTGGCCGATACGGTTAGGACCGCCACCAATAACCATGATTTTGTCTTTATCTGTTGGGTTTGCTTCACACTCTTCATCGTAAGATGAGTACATGTAAGCTGTGTCTGAGCTAAATTCTGCGGCGCACGTATCAACACGCTTGTATACTGGCACGATGTTTAATAGGTGACGTTTTTTACGAATTTCAGCTTCAGATACACCAGCAATTTCAGCTATACGTGGATCTGCGAAACCTTTGCGTTTAAGTTTACGTAGGAAGTCGGCATTTAAACCAGCCATACCTACTTCACCAATTTTTGCTTCGTCTTTTAAAATATCTTCTATTTGTACTAAGAACCAGCGATTAACTTTAGTCAGCTCATAAACATCATCAACGCTCATACCATGGCGCATTGCATCGGCAATGTACCAGATACGCTCAGCACCTGGCTCACGTAATTCGCGGATGATTTTTTCTTTAGCTTTAGGGTCATCAAGTGCAACTATTGGGTTAAAACCTGTTGCGCCCACTTCAAGACCACGTAATGCTTTGTGTAATGATTCTTGTTGGTTACGACCAATCGCCATTACTTCGCCAACTGATTTCATTTGCGTAGTTAAGCGGTCGTTAGCACCGGCAAATTTTTCAAAGTTAAAGCGAGGAATTTTTGTTACAACGTAATCGATTGAAGGCTCAAAAGATGCTGGAGTTTTACCGCCAGTAATATCGTTTTGAAGCTCGTCAAGCGTGTAACCTACTGCTAGCTTTGCAGCAATTTTAGCAATTGGGAAACCCGTTGCTTTTGATGCAAGTGCAGATGAACGTGATACGCGTGGGTTCATCTCAATGATAACCATACGGCCATCTTCAGGATTAATACCAAACTGCACGTTAGAACCGCCAGTTTCTACACCAATTTCACGTAATACCGCCATAGAGGCGTTACGCATAATTTGGTATTCTTTGTCGGTTAGCGTTTGCGCTGGTGCAACGGTGATTGAATCGCCAGTGTGAACACCCATAGGGTCAAAGTTTTCAATGGTACAAACAATAATACAGTTATCGTTTTTATCACGTACAACTTCTGTTTCGTACTCTTTCCAACCAATCAGTGATTCATCAATCAATAATTCGTTTGTTGGTGATAAGTCTAAACCACGTTCACAAATTTCTTCAAACTCTTCCATGTTGTAAGCAACACCGCCACCGGTGCCACCCATGGTGAAAGAAGGACGAATGATACATGGTAAGCCAATTCGGCTCATTGTATCTTTAGCTTCTTCCATTGAGTGAGCAATTTCAGCACGAGGACATTCAAGGCCAATGTTTTTCATTGCTACGTCAAAGCGTTCACGGTTTTCTGCTTTGTCGATTGCATCCGCCGTTGCGCCAATTAGCTCAACGCCGTGCTTAGCCAATACACCGTGCTTGTCTAAATCAAGTGCACAGTTTAATGCTGTTTGACCACCCATTGTAGGCAGTACTGCATCTGGCTTTTCTTTTTCAATAATTTTTTCTACCACTTCCCAGTGAATTGGTTCGATGTAGGTAGCATCGGCCATTTCAGGATCGGTCATGATAGTTGCAGGGTTTGAGTTAACTAATATAACTCTATAGCCTTCTTCTCTAAGTGCTTTACACGCTTGAGCACCAGAGTAGTCAAATTCACAAGCTTGACCAATTACAATTGGGCCTGCGCCTAAGATAAGAATGCTTTTTATGTCGGTACGTTTTGGCATTATTACTCCAGTTAAATTAGTGTTTACGCGCTTGCATCAAATCGATGAAGTGGTCAAATAATGGTGCTGCATCGTGTGGACCTGGACTTGCTTCAGGGTGACCCTGGAAGCTAAACGCAGGCTTATCAGTACGATGAATACCTTGAAGCGTTCCATCAAATAACGATTTATGCGTGGCACGAAGCGTACTTGGTAGGCTTGATTCTTGAGCTGCAAAACCATGGTTTTGAGCTGTGATCATAACTACATTACGGTCTAGGTCTTTAACTGGGTGGTTACCACCGTGGTGGCCAAATTTCATTTTTTCTGTTTTAGCACCTGAGGCAAGGGCTAATAACTGATGACCTAAACAGATACCAAAAATAGGTGTGTCGGTTTCTAAAAAGGCTTGAATGGCTTCAATAGCGTAAGTACAAGGCTCAGGATCACCAGGGCCATTAGATAAGAAGATACCATCAGGGTTTAAAGCAAGTACGTCAGCGGCTGAAGTTTGCGCTGGTACTACTGTAAGTTTACAACCACGGTCTACAAGCATACGTAAAATATTACGTTTTACACCGAAGTCGTAGGCAACAACATGAAACTTTTCATCAGCAGCGTCAAGGGTTTTAAATCCTTCACCTAATGTCCAGCTTGATTCGCGCCACTCAAAATTTTCCTTGGTTGAGACAACTTTTGCTAAATCCATACCTTTTAAGCCCGGGAAGGCTTGCGCGGCTTGTAACGCTTTATTTTCGTCTAGCTCGTCACCGGCAACAATACACCCGTTTTGTGCGCCTTTATCACGCAAAATTCGAGTTAGCTTTCTGGTGTCGATGTCCGCAATACCTAAAATATTACGTTCTTTTAAGTAATCATCTAACGATTGCTCGTTACGAAAGTTACTTGCTAGCAGTGGCAAATCACGGATCACTAGGCCTTTAGCCCAAATTTGATTCGCTTCTTCGTCTTCGCTGTTGGTACCCGTATTACCGATATGTGGGTACGTCAAAGTTACGATTTGTTCCGCGTATGATGGATCAGTCAAAATTTCTTGATAACCAGTCATAGACGTATTGAATACCACTTCACCGACTGACATGCCGTCAGCGCCGATTGCAGTACCGCGAAACACTGTGCCGTCTTCTAGGACTAACAGAGCGGATTTAGTCAAGTTAAACCTCCTAACAGTAAAAAACGGGAGTAAGCAATTGCCTAACACCCCGCCAATACCCAGAGGGATCGTCAAAACCAGATTTTTGTGAGCTTAAATTGTTTTACGCAGTCTTAAATGATGCAGATGTAAAGCATTCAACCTTCAATCATTTTTCTTGCCTAAAACTATTTTCATTCCCACTGAAACCCTGGATTTACTAGCCACTTGGGTATAATTGGAAACACGCATTTAGTAATTTTTGGCAAATTGGCTGCATATTACATGAAGTTGCTATTTAGGTCTAACATTATTTGGTTAATTGTTACAAATAAGTCACTGTAGGTGAAATTAGACCCAAACAGTTAAAATAGCAACTAAACTACTTAAGATCTAGCACATCTTGCATATCATAAAGTCCAGCAGGTTTGTTTTTTAACCAGCTTGCAGCCCTTATAGCACCTAGAGCGAACGTCATTCTCGAACTTGCTTTATGTGTTAATTCAAGCCTTTCGCCCATTGTAGCGAAGTATGCGGTATGTTCACCTACTATATCGCCCCCTCTTAGGACAGAATAACCAATCTCATTTTGAGATTTCGCTGTTTCTACTTGGCTTCGGTCATATACCGCAACCTCGTCGTGATCCCAGCCTTTCGCTTGCGCGATTGACTCACCTATTGCCAGTGCAGTACCCGATGGTGCATCTATTTTATGACGGTGATGCGCTTCAAATATTTCGATATCTAAATCGTCACCAAATTTAGTCGCTGCAGTTTGCACAAGGTTAAGTAATACATTGACACCTACGCTGTAATTTCGCGCAAATACAATAGGGATATGTTTAGCGGCATCGTGTAATAGCGCCATATCATCATTTGTTAAACCTGTTGTGCCAATTACCATAGGGATTTTTTGTGCAACAGCTGTTTTTAAATGGTTTTTCATACCCGCTGGCAGCGTAAAGTCGATTAAAACATCTACATCATCTATTGTACTTTCGTCGCTAAAGCTAACACTGTTATCGGCTGCGCTATTTACTTGATTTACATTAATGCCCAATAGCGATGAACCACTACGAACATATGCGCCTGTAAGTTGTGTTTGCTCTTTAATTGTCGCGGCTTCTAATAGGGCTAAGCCCATTCTGCCGTTAGCACCAAAAACACCTATTCGATTTGTAGTCATGGTTTTTACCTAATTTAATTTGAATCCGTTTATTAGCTATATATCCGGACATTGCAAAATACGCAGGTGGGTATTTTTATGCAGTTGGATAAATATTAATCGCTGAAAATCGCGTTGCTTTATAGATATTATCTAAAAGTCATGCAATAGTCAGGTGACCTTTTAATTTAATAATAATAACAATACCAGTTTACTTTAGCCATCTATACATTTAAGCTTCTCTTTCGCGTCGATTTGGTCTTTGGCTTGCGGACGCTGCGGCTAACAACTTTTTAAAATAAAAAGTTGTACTGCTAAATTCAGCTAAAAGAGGAGTTTTGGCTGTGATAAATTTTACTGGTTATGAGGATTATGATGCAGCCATCATTTAATAAAAACAAAGCAATACTTTCTTTACTTCCCCTACTTACCTTTGTAGCGCTATTTTTAGGCTCAGGTTTGTATTTGCAATCGCAAGGGGTTGATTATGCTTTTTACCAACTACCTGCACCTGTTGCTATATTGCCCGCCATCATGCTTGCGTTTATTTTAAATAAAGGCACGGTAAACCAATGTGTAGAGACCTTTATTAAAGGTGCCGGACACAACAATATTATTACCATGTGTTTAATCTACTTACTTGCAGGTGCTTTTTCGGCTGTGGCAAGTGCAACCGGTGGTGTAGATGCGGTAGTAAATGCAGGCTTATCGCTTATTCCACCTTCGTTATTGCTCCCTGGTTTGTTTTTAATTGCGGCTGTTGTTTCTACTGCAATGGGAACGTCAATGGGTACGATTGGCGCCATTGGCCCTATCGCTTATGCGGTATCAATTAAAACAGGTATAGACCCAGCATTAATGGCCGGTACGATTGTATCTGGCGCTATGTTTGGCGATAACTTATCTATTATTTCGGACACCACTATTGCAGCTACGCGCACGCAGGGCTGTGAAATGAAAGACAAGTTTAAAGAAAATCTTAAAATTGCAGTCCCTGCAGCCATTCTAACAATCGCCCTGTTGTTTTATTTAACACCTGCTGCACAAGTAGTTGAAACTAAAGATTATGATATTTGGTTAGTACTTCCTTATGCCTTTATTTTAGTGTTAGCAGTTGCCGGCTTGAACGTATTTGTAGTGTTGTTTAGCGGTATTATTTTTGCCGCATTAATGGGCTTTACCGGTAGTTACGAAGGCGCAAGCTTTGTAAAAGACATTTACAAAGGCTTTACTGATATGCAGGAAATATTTTTACTTTCTATGTTTATTGGTGGCTTATCTGAATTTATTCGTATCAACGGTGGTCTTGATTACATTGCTCAAAAAATTCAAGCGATTACTAAAATCATTGCAAAATGGCACCGTAAAGTGGCAGATCAATTAGGTATCGCTGCGTTAGTTTTAACAAGTAATGTATGTATTGCTAATAACACAGTGTCTATTATTGTCGCGGGTCCTATTGCTAAAAAGCTAGCAGATGACGGTGAAATAAGCGGTAAACGCTCTGCCAGTTTACTTGATATATTTGCCTGTGTTACACAGGGTTCATTGCCATACGGTGCCCAAGCATTGTTATTAGGTGCTACGTTTAAAATTAGCCCGTGGGAAGTATCAACGTCTTCTTATTACTGCTTTATTTTAGCATTTACAGCCATTGCAGTTATTTGCTTACGCCGTAATAAAGCATAGTTTAAACACCGACACTATGTTGCAGCTTAATAAGTAAGCTGCAACATATGTTAAAATAATACTCTACATATCAATCACTTTTGCTATAATGCGCGCCTTCGCGTGTCACTAAAATTATAGTTAAATACAGATATGAAATTTAAAAAATTACTTCCTCTCGTTACTTTTACATCAATTGCTTTATCGTCTTCTGCTTTTGCGGCTAATTGGAGCAGCACAGCACTACATATTAATAATGGCGACCAAAAAAACCCATTCACTGAGCAAGAGTCAAACACCACTGTTTACTCGGTTCAACATGCATCGGGTTACGATTACGGCGATAACTTCTTTTTTATCGATTACAGTAAAGACGATACCGATGATGGTTACCAAGATGCTGATTTTTATGGTGAGTGGTATTCAACGGTAAGCTTATCGGCCATTAGCGGCGAAAAAATTGGCGCAGGCGCATTATTAGATGTGGGCCTTACCGGTGGTATTAACGTTGCTGGCGACGCTAAAGTAATGAAATACTTGCCTGGTGTTAAATTAAGCTGGGATGTACCTGGGTTTAACTTTTTTCAAACGCTGTTCACAGCTTACATTGACGATAGTGAAGGTGTAGCAAAAGGCGGGGCTCCTATTGAAACAAATAGCTGGATGCTTGATGTTGCCTTTGAATACCCTTTCACTATTGGCTCACAAAAATTTAGCTTTAAAGGCCACGCTGAATACATTGCAGAGCGTGAAGATGAATTTGGTAACGATGTAGAGGCGTGGATACTCGCACAGCCTATTTTAGTATGGGATATGGGCCACGCTCTTCAAATGAAAGAAAACACACTACTGTTGGGTATGGAATTACAATACTGGCACAATAAACTAGGTACTGAAGTCACTGAGTCAGTGCCACAAATCCATATTGAGTGGACGTTTTAAGCTTTAACGATACTCGTTTTACCCTACATTAATAAGCGAAGCTCTATTTTAGCTTCGCTTTTTTCATCTCCAAATTAAACAACGTTGAGCATGACAAAGCCTCAATTGAATAGTACTTAATGTTTGGTTACTATAATGAATTATTCTGAGTTTTATATATTAGAGCTCATATTATTTGTCCTTAATTGGAGTAACCAAATGTCGTCGATTAAAGTTATTTGCTTTTCTACTTTATTGTTATTAACAAACAATGCATTAGCGAGCACAACGCAAGATACCTCTTCACTTTCTTATGATGCACTTTTAAGCAGTTATCAGTACGACTTTAAAGTAAATTACTTTAACATTGAGTCACAAAAACAGTCCCTTAAAATGGCGTATATTTACTTAAAGCCTACCAAATCCGACATGCCTACAGTGACGCTTATGCACGGCAAAAATTTTAATGCAGATTACTGGACTACCACTGCGCAATACCTGCAATCTTTAGGCTACGGCGTATTAATTCCTGATCAAATTGGTTTTGGAAAATCATCTAAACCAACTAATTACCAGTATTCATTTGCGGCTCTTGCTCATCATACTCATGCGTTAATGGACTCACTTAATATAAAAGAGTCAATTGTATTAGGGCACTCTATGGGTGGGATGCTAGCGAGTCGTTTTGCACTAATGTACCCAAACACAACTAGTAAATTAATTTTACTTAACCCTATTGGGCTTGAAAACTACCTGCAGTATGTTGATTACAAAGATACAAATTTTTTCTATAAAAACGAATTTTCAAAAACGCCAGAAGGCGTAAGAAAATACCAACAAAAAAATTACTACGATGGTAAGTGGAATACCACATATTCAGCCCTAACCGACTTTATAACAGGGCAAATACAAGGCCCAGATAAAGAACAAATGGCATGGGTAAATGCAAAAACATACGATATGATTTTCACTCAACCTGTAATAACCGAATTTAAAGATTTAGCAGTACCGGTTAAATTAATTATTGGTACACGCGATAGAACCGGCCCTGGCCGTAACTGGAAAAAAGACGGTGTTGATTACGAGCTTGGTCGATATGATAAATTAGGCAAACACGCTGCAACACTTATCCCTGACGCACAATTATTTGAACTGGATAATTTAGGGCACCTGCCGCACATTGAAGATTTCGAACGCTTTAAAAATGTATTTAAACAAGCACTTGCTGCTGAATAACCACGCTTAAAAACTAAAATAAAACCCCTGTAGGTAAAATACTTACAGGGGTTTTATTTTAATTACGCATTAATACTAAACGTACACTACTTCAGATAGTAAAGCGCTTAACTACAGTGTGCATTGTGGGTTTTTACCCTGTGCTTTAGCAGTGCTTTGCTCGCTAAGTGCTTTACTCATTTGCGCTTGTAGATTTTTAATACGGTTACTTGGCGCTGGGTGAGTAGATAAAAACTCAGGGGTTGTACCGCTGCCCGCTGCACTCATATTTTCCCAAAGTGTAACCGACTCTTGTGGATTAAACCCCGCCTGTGCCATTAAATCCAGACCTATAGTATCGGCTTCTGATTCGTGAGAGCGGCTAAATGGTAAAACAACTCCATATTGTGCGCCCAAACCTAAGCCTTGCATAATTTCGTTACGGTATTGAATATTACCCATTTCAAGTGCAGCACTACCAAGCTGCATACCGGTATCTAAAATAGAGCTTTGTGATACACGCTCATTAGAATGCTCAGCAATTACGTGCCCTACTTCGTGCCCTAGTACTGTTGCTAATTGGTCTTGATTGGTGGCTATTTTTAATAAGCCCGTATGAACCCCAATGTAACCCCCAGGTAATGCAAAAGCGTTAGCAGATTCATCTTCAAATACCACTACTTCCCAATTTTGCGACGCGTATTCTTTTGGTAATACAGCCACTACTTTTTCAGCAATACAATTTACATAAGAATTTGTTTTAGCGTCTTTATTTATTGGCTGAGATGCTTTCATTTCGGCAAAGCTAGCAGTACCCATTTCACTCATTTGTTGATCTGAGTAAAGCGCTATTTGAGTACGTCCTGTTGGTGACGTTTTACAACCGGCTAAAACGGCTGTCGCTAATACTGCAAGTACTAGTTTTTTCATGATAATTCTCTTAAGTAATGAATTTTTTATTGCTTGTAGAATAGCAAACACAGTACCAATTTAAAATATTTGCTTTATGTACCGTTATATTAAAAAAAAAGCAATATGACGATAAACTTAGCGGGCAAACTAAGTTTATCCAAATACAATGCCCTGTTACACTATAACCCTTGTTTTTAGTGATTGTTGAGTTTACACATGGACGCCTCAGCCTCGTCTTTTAATACCCGTATTTTATTGCCTTTATTAGCCAGTATAGTGGCGATTACGCCATTGGCGATAGATATGTACTTACCTGCCATGCTGGTAATTGCAAACGATTTACACACTAATATGCCCAATGTACAAATATCGTTGAGTATTTACTTAGCAGGCTATTCATTAGGGATGCTATTTTTTGGCCCCATTGCCGATCAAATTGGCCGCCGTAAGCTTGCACGTATCGGCTTAACCTTATTTGGTGCAAGCTCACTTGCACTGGCATTTACCACCGAAATCCATGCTTTTTGGACTCTTCGAGCAGTGCAAGCATTTACGGGAGCGGCAGCAACGGTAGTAGTACCGGGTATTATTCGCCATATTTATCAGCAAAATACAGCTAAGGGAATGTCGTATGTGTCGATGATTATGATGGTAGCGCCGTTAGTTGCCCCCTCTGTTGGCTCGTTTATTTTAGGATTTTCTGTTTGGTCAACCATATTCTTGGTTCTTGCTGGGTATAGCTTTTTAATATTGGCATTTGTGCAAGTGTATCTAATTGATATTCCTATTCACAAAAACGAAAAAAAGGGTCTCGCTCTGTTTTTCGACAGCTATAAAACAGTACTCAGTAATAAAGATGCACGTGCCGACATACTCAGTTCTATGTTTGTATCGTTTGGATTTTTTTGCTTTTTGACCTCAGTACCATTTATTTATTTAGATTTATATGAAGTGTCAGAACAGTTATTTGGTGTGTTATTTGCCTTTAACGTAATGGCGCTGATGTTTGGTAACTTTTTAAATACGCGAATTGTACCAAGGCTGGGCTCTCGAAAAATGCTCTATATTGGGCTTACATTTGGATTTGTATCGGGGCTGGCTTTACTAACATTTAGCTTATTGCATTTATCACTTTATTATATTGTGGCTGCTATTGCGCCATTAATGATGAGCTTAGGCGTCACTGCAAGTAATGCTGACTCGCTAATATTAATGAAGTTTGAAAAAAACACAGGCACGGCAACGGCCGTAATTGGCACACTTCGTTTTGGCAGTGGCGCGTTAGTTGGCCCACTACTCGCTATTATGCATGCAAAAAGCGCAGTGCCATTTTCAAGTTTAATGTTCAGCGCTGTTTTGCTTACTATACTCGTACAGTTAATTCACTATAAAAAAGACAAAAAAAATGCCTCAATATGAGGCATTTTTTAAAACTAATAATTCAATTAAGCATCAGCAGCTTTAGAAACCATAACCATTGCAGGGCGTAATAAACGACCATTCAATGTGTAACCTTTTTGCATAACAGCAAGTACTGTATTAGGTGTTACATCGTTACTTGGTTGAATTGACATTGCTTGATGAAAATCTGGATTAAACTGCTCACCTTGTGGGTTTACAATTTCAACACCAAACTTTGCAACAGCATCGTTAAAGCTTTTAACTGTCATATCGATACCTTCAAGCAACGGCTTTAAAGTCTCATTTTCTTTATCAGAAAACTCAATAGCACGCTCAAGATTATCAATTACAGGTAGTAATTCGTTAGCAAATTTTTCTAGTGCAAACTTATGCGCTTTTTCTACATCTTGTGCTGCACGACGACGAATGTTGTCTACGTCTGCTGCAGCACGAACAACACCATCTTTTTGATCAGCAATAGTTTGTTTAGCAGCTTCAAGCTCTGCATATAGCATAGCTATTTCTGCTTCAGGGCTTTGCTCTTCTTCTGCATGTTGATCAGCGGCTTCTACTGCTGCTTCTACATCAGCCTGCATTTTAGAAATTTCTTCGTTTAATTCTACTTCTTGCTCAGGGTTTTGTGTCTGCTCAGACATAAAATACGTGCTCCAATTCTTTACAACTGCGGTAATTATGGGGATTGAATAAAAAGATTCAAGAGTTAGATGCCTCAATTAATTTAAATTCTCGAATTATTTCTTCGATTTGCGCTGATTTAGGGCAAATTATACAAAAGCGGCTTTGGTATTCTTGATTTTGAAAGTACGGCACGCTTATTACGATCAATTCATCACACTCAGTAAAAGGCAATTTTTCGCTATTAAGTACCGATACACCGTTTTTAAAAGCGAGTTTATCTTCTACATAATTTAAAAACGAAACACCAATATTTAAACTTTGCTCACAATCGATTTGTTTATAGAGGTAATTTTCGCCAACTACAATACTATTATCTGAGCCTAATTTTTGACTTAGTTGTCGCGTCCATTGATTAAGCGAATCATGACAATTTCGAGGCGCTGTATTTGCCATCGCCTTCATACGATACAGACCCTCCATAAGAGTTTGTTGGCTAAATACGGTATTCAACCATGTTGCAAACTGATAACGAACAGAATCTGACGAATCATGAGGTTTATCAATACAAATGTTGTGGCTCTGCCCAGCCCTGTCTATTAATAGAATAAGCCAGTCGGTAGAATCAAAATCAAGCACCTCTACTCTAAACACTTGCTGCGAGCTGACTTGTGGTAAACCAACACAACAACATATTTGGTATTTTTGGCTCAAACCATGTGCTAGTTCAACGAGTTGTGATTGCTCTGGTTGCCAATAATTAGCAATGTCAGCGAGTGGAAAAAACTCGTCAAACCAATAATCAAACCCTTCATTTGTGGGCACTCGTCCTGCAGATGTATGAGGTGAATACAATAGCCCCACTTTTTCTAAGCGAGCCATAGCATTACGAACCGTAGCCGAGCATACTGCCATGCCTTTGAGCTTGGCAATTTTTGTTGATGGAACAGGCAAGCCTTCACCATTACAGTACATGTTCATAACAGCTGAAAAAATTTGCTGATCTCGTGAGTTTAGTTTCATGGTATCTACATCTTGTTGCATGAAAGAGATATCGGGGCGTTTAGTTGTTTTTCAAGTCGTGCAGTTAACTGACTGCGAATAAAATTGAAGGTTTATAATATTGCTATAATCTGTATTTTCAAACACTTCTGTTTTGAGTTACTCTACAATTATTAAATCTTTTTGTGCGTACATTATGGACTCTCCTTTTAATACCATAGGCCTAATTGGCAAACCTAATCACCCGGGAGCCGCTGCTACCCTTCAGCGCTTACATACATTTTTACTTGCGCTTGGTTTTGAGGTAATAGTAGAAAAACGCACAGGGAGTCAATTAGACGATATCCCGCATGACAAACTTGTTAAGTTAGTCGACTTAGGAGAACAAGCCGATTTAGCTATTGTTGTAGGCGGTGACGGTAACATGCTTGGTGCTGCACGCGTGCTTGCGCGCTTTAACATTGCTGTAATTGGAGTAAATAGAGGTAACCTTGGCTTTTTAACTGATTTAAACCCTGAAGGGTTTGAAGCGAGCTTAGAGCAAGTCCTCAGTGGTGAGTACCTTGAAGAAAAACGCTTTTTATTAGAAGTAGAAGTATATCGCCACAACGAATTAAAGAGTGCAAATTCTGCCGTTAACGAAGCGGTACTTCATGCCGATAAAGTAGCGCATATGATTGAATTTGAAGCTTTTATAAATAATGACTTTGTGTTTTCTCAGCGCTCTGACGGTTTAATAGTATCAACCCCTACTGGCTCTACGGCATATTCACTTTCAGGTGGCGGGCCAATTTTAACGCCAGAGCTAAATGCAATATCGTTAGTGCCTATGTTTCCTCATACCTTATCTAGCAGACCTTTAGTGGTCGATGCCGATAACGAAGTACGCTTAAAGCTAAGCCTAGAAAATACAGATAGCCTACAGGTAAGTTGCGACAGCCATGTTGTGCTTGCCGTATTACCCGGCGATGAGGTAGTAATTAAAAAAGCGGATAAACAACTGCGCTTAATTCATCCAAAAAATTACTCGTACTACAACGTTTTACGTACAAAACTAAATTGGGGTAGTCGTTTGTACTAATTTTATTGCCAAATTTAGTACTATAAAGCAAAATGGCGGCTTAAAATAATAATCAAATAATTTAGGAACGAGTAGCAATGACTTATGTAGTATTCTTTGCTTTACTGCTATTAATTACACTTTTATACAGTTACCTCAAAATTGAGAGTAATCGCAAAAAAGCAATCGAAGCTAGAAAAAAGCTATTTAATGAACGTGTTTCGCATGTAAATTCACGCCTTAAAGCAAAGCTTAATGATCTTCTTGATGCTAAAATAATTCGCCCAAAATACGTTCCTCGTATTCAAGCTATTGTAAATAATTTTTTTGTTGTGCAATCGCATACAGACGAGAATTTGCAACAACTTGAAGATACCGCTGACCTACTAATTAATACGTTGTCCAACGAGTTAATTAAAACTAATCAAACGAATATAATCCAGCCATTGATTGATAATATACAGTACTTTGTATCTGAGTTACCTCAGCAAGGAATTTTATACAATAAGAGTTTTTACCTAAATACTTTACCTCCACTTATCGGGCTACTTAAAACCGAAGACATTATACAAGCTACTGATATTGTTGATGATCAAATTGATACCTCCCCAAAAACTTCTGATACACAATTTACTCAAGATGTAAGCGTTGCATAAATAATAAAAAATTAATTTGCAAAAAACCAAAACACTGTATAAATTAACAGTTAATTGACTGGATGGATAAACAGTATGTTAATTGGTTTAGAAGTTAAAAATTTTGCAATTGTTAGTAATTTAAGCACAGAATGGCGCAGCGGTATGACCGCGATCACTGGCGAGACAGGTGCTGGTAAATCTATTGCTATTGATGCGCTATCATTATGTTTAGGTGAACGAGCTGAAGCATCAGCAGTGCGCCCAAGCTCTGATAAAGCAGAAGTGTGCGCTCAATTTGACCTAACAGATTTACCGCTAGCTCAATCGTTTTTAGAGCAACATATGCTAAACAATGACGATAATGAATGTTTATTACGTCGTGTTGTTTGCAAAAATGGACGCAGTAAAAGCTATATTAATGGCAGTGCCGTTACCGCATCACAATTAAAAGAACTTGGTCAATATTTAATATCTATTCATGGACAACATGCCCACCAACACTTATTAAAAGCTGAGCATCAGTTACAGCTTTTAGATGCCTACGCAGGGCATCACCACTTAGTAAATGATGTAAATAACAACTATAAACAGTTTGCTAACCTACAAAAAGAATTTAAACATTTAGAGCAACAACAGCAGCAACAAGCAGCGCAAAAACAATTGTTAGAATACCAAGTTGCAGAGCTCGATGAGTTTGCCTTACAAGAAGGTGAGTTTGATTTAATTGAGGCCGAGCATTACAAACTTAGTAACAGCCAAACAATATTAGAATCGTGCCAACGTGAATTACAATACTTATATGAAAGTGATGAACAAAATGCTTGTTCAATGCTGCAGCACAGTGCCCAACAATTCACTGAGCTGGCTCAATACGACGAAAGCTTAGCAGGCGTAGCAGCCCTCCTTAGTGAAGCCGCAGTACAAGTTGAAGAAGCAAGCCGTGAAGTTCGAAATTATACTGAGCAAGCAGATTTAGATCCTGCTCGTTTAGGTGAAGTAGAAAATAGACTAAGCGGTGCGATGGATTTAGCGCGTAAGCATCACATAAAACCACAGCAGCTAGTTGAGTTTCATCAATCGATTGCTCAGGAGCTTGAGTCAATAAGTAATAATAGTAATCGTCTGGAGCAACTAGAGTCAGAAATAGAAAGCGCGTTAATTAGTTATAAGCAAGCTGCCGATGAACTAAGTAAAAGTCGCTATGAGTATGCTAATACACTTAACACACTAATAAGTGAAAGCATGGCTAATTTATCGATGGAAAACGGTGTATTTGAAATAGCTTTAACTCAAGAGAGTAGCCGCGCACCTAATAGCTTAGGGTACGATAATGTGTCGTTTTTAGTATCAACTAATCCGGGGCAGCCACTTCAGCCTTTAGCTAAAGTAGCCTCAGGTGGTGAGCTTTCTCGAATTAGCCTTGCTATACAGGTAATTATTGCCCAAAAAGTAACAACCCCAACGCTTATTTTTGATGAAGTTGATGTAGGTATTTCTGGCCCTACAGCATCAGCCGTAGGCAAACTATTGCGCCAGTTAGGTAAGTCTACTCAAGTGATTTGTGTTACCCATTTACCGCAAGTTGCTAGTAGCGCACACCAACAATTTTTTGTAGCTAAAGAAATAGCACAAGGCGAAACGTTCACTCATATGCTGCCTTTGAATAAAGATGGTCGTATTAATGAAATAGCTCGCTTACTTGGTGGTGATAATATCAGTAAAACAGCTAAAGCGAATGCTAAAGAACTAATAATGGCCCATGCCTAACATTGGTGAATAGAGCTTTGAAGGATTAAATAATGCACAGTACTTTAGTTAATTTTTGTATCATTTTAAGTTGGTTTTTATTAGCGCTAAGCAGCTGTTTAATTATTTTTAGTAAATATAAGCATACTTACTTTAAACAGCGTTTACTGGGGTTTTTAAATAGCTTTTTAGTTCTTCAGATAATCGCCGTAGCCTATTACTTTACTAGCGAAAAAATAAATAACCTAAGTGACTTAGGCATCAGTTATTGGCTATTAATTACAATGCAGATTGCCTGTAATGCAATGTGTTACATGAGCGTAAAGCGCAGAAAGGCTAAAATAAAGCCATCACTTGATTCGTTTTCAATGGATTAAAGTAGATAAACTTTTAAGAAGAACACGTTCTGTTTTTACCTTGCGCTTTTGCTTTATAAAGTAGTTCATCAGCACGCTTGATATCAAGATCAATTGAGCGTTCAGCACTTGCAGAGATAACACCAATACTTAGCGTAATATTGGTACTATCTGAAAATAAGCTCACAACTGAAGCTTTAAGGGCGTTGTGGATTTTTTCTGCAACTTGCTCCCCCTGCTCAACTGTTGCATCTGGAATAACAATTAAAAACTCCTCTCCGCCCCAACGTGATGCAATCGCATTTTTTGGAATACTTTTATCAAAGGTTTTAGCTAACTGAATAAGTGCTTCATCGCCAAAATCATGGCCGAATTGATCATTAATTTTTTTAAAATTATCTACATCAGCTAATAAAATTACAAAGGGAGTATTATTATCTTTCAGCTCACTTTTAAAAGCCACAAGCTTATTCATGGTATAGCGACGGTTTGGCAGGTTAGTGAGTGGATCTATAGTTGCTAAAAATTCATTTTTTTGACTCAAAGCAATTATTTTACTGCTGTATTTTTCTCTTGAAAACTCGTAGTAGCCACTCAGCGACGCGACAATTATAAAAGCGAGTATGATTCTGATAGGAAACTGTTCTGGACTATAGTCATATATATTGAATGTATCAGCGCAGTAAAAGCCTAAAACAATCGCTAATAAAAACAAAATTATATCAAATGTACCTCGCTTAAGTCCGCGTATTGAATAAGTAACTGGAGACACTATGAATATCCATATAGGCCCTGTTCCTTGTGCTCCACCAGTGAGGACTAGGTAAAACATTAGTGCATAAAGGTTGTATAAAATTATAGTGCCTGACTTCTCTACTCCCCTACTTATGCTAAATGCCAATAAATAAACAAACGAAGAAACAACCAAGGTACACGCTAATAAATAACTGCTATTAATAAATGCTAAGCTAGCCATAGAAAACGTTGCTATAAACCCTATTGAAGAGAAGAATCGAACAATGAGTTTCCTTTCCGACTTGTTTGAATATTCGTACATAATTTCTATTTATTTTATTAATATATAAAAGCTTACTTGTAGACAAAAAGTAAGCAAACCGTAAACAGCGTGCGATAATGGACCAACTTTATATTTAAATCAACTCTTAAGATTAGTTATTTCGGGTTGATAAAAGCGAATACTTTAACCATTACTTACCTTTGTTAGGGATAATGCATAACATTAAGAGTTAAAAAATAAATAAGTTTACTTTTTTATTTCCACACTACCCGCACTAATAGTACTGAGTAATAGTAAAAGTAGTGATATAACACACGCAGTTAAAGATGGTATTGACGATGCTGTAAATATGTATTTAGAAAAGCGACCAATCAATTAACTCTTCACATCAAAGTGTTTATACAACGACGAAAACAAAAGTTATAGCATATTAAGCAGCAAAAAAAGCTACAGATTATGACCAAATAACGTTAGCTAGTACTACTGAAGATCCAAAAACTCGAGTTGCTACAAGTATATGCCTGTACCCTTGTGTTGGTTAAGTAAAGCGTAAAGTTTGATGTATGAATTAACCCTCAAGGCTGCTTAATAGATGCCCAAAGCATCCGTATTTAGCTCGAAACAAGCACACCCTCACTAAAGCAAAATAATCCCTCTTGGTAGTTACACTAAAGGTAAAAGCTCAAGGTGTCGCTAAAGAAAGCTATGCTACAGGTGATATTAATATAATACCGTTTGTGGCTAACTACGTTGACATTACATTCGAATCAAACAATAAAAAAGCAAGCCAGTTGGCTTGCTTCTTATTCATTTTATTAATACGAACAATTAAACTTTTAAGTAATCCATAATACCTTCTGCAGCATTACGTCCTTCAAAAATAGCGGTTACCACTAAATCTGAACCACGCACAATATCGCCACCAGCAAATATTTTAGGGTTCGTTGTTTGATGTGTAAATTCACCCTGTTCTGGTGCATTAATGCCGCCCCAGTGGTTTATTTCTACATCGTATTTTTCTAACCAATCCATTTTGTGAGGCTGGAAACCAAATGCCATAATAACTTGGTCAGCTTCAATCACATGCTCTGAACCAGGTACTTCTTCAGCACGACTTCTGCCATTTGCGTCAGGTTCGCCTAATTTAGTTTTAACCATTCTAACGCCAGTTACTTTACCTTTATCGTTCAATACAATGCCTTTAGGCTGAACGTTATAGGTAAATATAACGCCTTCTTCTTTGGCGTTTTTAACTTCACGTTTAGAACCAGGCATATTTTCTTTATCACGACGATAAGCACACGTTACTTTTGCAGCATTTTGACGAATAGACGTACGCACACAGTCCATCGCTGTATCACCACCACCAAGTACAACTACTTTTTGGTTAGCCATATCAATACACGGCTGCTTAGTCTCGTCATAGCCCATTACACGGTTAGTGTTACCAATCAAGAACGGGAGTGCATCGTGAACACCTGGTGCATCTTCATTTTCAAGACCTGCATGCATACTTTGATACGTACCAACTCCTAAAAATACGGCGTCGTAATCAGCTAAAATTTGATCAAGCGTAATATCAACACCTACTTCAACATTTAACTTAAACTCCACGCCCATTTCAGTGAAAATTTCACGGCGCTTTTGCATCACTTCTTTTTCAAGTTTAAAAGAAGGAATACCAAACGTGAGTAGTCCGCCAATTTCTGGGTGACGATCAAACACTACTGGTTTTACGCCGTTACGAACTAAAATATCAGCACACCCTAAACCAGCTGGGCCTGCACCAATAATAGCTACTTTTTTGTCGGTCCAAGTTACATAAGACATATCAGGCTTCCAGCCCATTTTAAATGCCTCATCGGTAATGTATTTTTCAATATTACCAATTGTAACCGCACCAAACTCTTCATCTAATGTACACGAGCCTTCACACAAGCGGTCTTGTGGGCAAACACGCCCACAAACCTCTGGTAAGCTATTTGTACGATGAGAAAGCTCTGCAGCCTCTATAATACGACCTGTGCGTATTAACTTTAACCATTGTGGAATGTAGTTATGTACTGGGCACTTCCACTCACAATACGGGTTACCACAATCTAAACAACGATCAGCTTGTGAGTTAACCTGATTCTCTGAAAAGGGTTCGTAAATTTCTACGAAAGATTTTTTACGTGACGAGATTGGTTTTTTGCGTGGGTCTACACGCTGCACGTCTATAAATTGATATACATTTTCGCTCATACTGCCCCCTTATTGCGCCTGAACACGTAGTTCGGCACTACTGCGAGCGCGATGCCCGAGTAAACTTTTTACGTCGCTTGATTTTGGTTTTACTAATTTGAACATCGGTAAGTACAGTTCAAAGTTAGCTAAAATGCTTTCTGCTCTGCACGAACCCGTAAGCTCTAAATGCTCAGCAATTAAGCCGCGTAAATGCTCTTGATGCGACGTTAATTCGTCTAGTGTTACTATTTCTACAAGCTCTGGATTAATGCGTTTTTCAAAATCATTTCGCTCATCTAAAATATAAGCAAAACCACCAGTCATACCCGCGCCAAAGTTAACACCTACATTACCAAGTACACACACAACGCCACCGGTCATGTATTCACAACCGTTGTCACCTACACCTTCAACAACCGCTTGCACACCTGAGTTACGAACTGCAAAGCGCTCACCGGCACAACCCGCTGCAAACAGTTTTCCGCCTGTAGCGCCGTACAAACATGTGTTTCCGGCAATGGTTGCTTTATGGCTTTCAAAAGATGAGCCAAGTGGTGGACGAATAACTAACTTACCGCCTGCCATTCCTTTACCTACGTAATCGTTAGCATCGCCAACCAATGTCATTTCAAGACCACCGGCATTCCATACACCAAACGATTGACCCGCAGTACCGTGTAATTCAATTGCTACTGGGTCTGCCGCCATACCTTGATTACCGTGTTTATCAGCAATATAACCCGAAAGCATTGCACCTACAGAGCGGTCAGTATTACAAATACGACTCACAAGCGAGATACCGCTTGACGTATCAATTGCCTCTTGCGCTTTAGCTAATAAACTTTCGTTTAACTTACCTAGGTAATGTGAACTGTTAGGCGCACTACAATAAAGCGTTTCGCCAGTTGGGTTGTTCGGCTGAGCAATAACGGACGATAAATCAATTTTCTTCTGCTTTGCAGTTTTGCCTTCAATTTCTTCTAATAAATCTAAACGGCCAATTAAATCAGTTAAATTTGCAACGCCTAGGCTAGCCATAATTTCACGAGCTTCTTGCGCTATAAACTTAAAGTAGTTCATCGCCATTTCTGGTAAGCCGTGATAATGCTTTTGACGAAGTGTTTCGTCTTGTGTTGCAACACCGGTCGCACAGTTATTTAAGTGACAAATACGTAAGTATTTACACCCAAGGGCAACCATTGGACCAGTACCAAAGCCAAAGCTTTCAGCACCTAAAATTGCCGCTTTAATAATATCTAAACCTGTTTTTAAGCCACCATCTGTTTGCAGGCGAATGCGATGACGAAGGCCATTTTCAACTAGTGCTTGCTGTGTTTCAGCAAGTCCAAGCTCCCATGGGCTACCCGCATATTTAACAGAAGTAAGTGGGCTTGCGCCTGTACCGCCGTCGTAGCCAGAAATAGTAATTAAATCGGCATATGCTTTAGCAACACCTGTTGCAATGGTTCCCACACCTGGCTCTGAAACAAGTTTTACAGAAATAAGTGCTTTAGGGTTTACTTGTTTTAAATCGAAAATTAGCTGTGCTAAATCTTCAATTGAGTAAATATCGTGATGCGGTGGTGGCGAAATTAACGTAACACCTGGTACCGAATAACGAAGTTTAGCAATATACGGCGTTACTTTTTCACCTGGTAATTGTCCACCTTCGCCTGGCTTTGCACCTTGCGCTACTTTAATTTGAATAACGTCAGCACTGCGTAAGTAATGAGGCGTTACACCAAATCGACCTGAAGCGACTTGTTTAATACGCGAGTTTTTCTCTGTACCATAACGCAGTTTATCTTCACCGCCTTCACCCGAGTTTGAACAACCACCTAAGCGGTTCATTGCAATTGCTAGCGCTTCATGCGCTTCTGGTGATAACGCACCAATACTCATTGCTGCTGAGTCAAAACGCTTGTATAGGTTTTCTGCAGACTCAACTTCATCAATGCTTATACCTTGCTCAGGTAGTTTAAGCGCTAACATATCGCGCAAAGTCGCAATTGGACGATTATTAACTAAATCAGCGTACGCACTGTAGTCTTTATAATCACCTGAGCGAACCGCTTTTTGCAGTGTTTGAATAACATCTGGATTATAAGCATGATACTCACCACCGTGAACGTACTTAAATAAACCACCGTGGCTTAATAATTTACGCTTACTTAAAGCAAGTTTGTGCAAACTTTGCTGATCGTCATCAAAGTCGGTAAAACATGCACCTTGTATGCGACTTGCAACGCCTTTAAAGCACATTTCAATAATCGCATCAGATAATCCCACCGCTTCAAACAACATTGAACAACGATAAGACGCAACCGTACTTATGCCCATTTTAGACATAATTTTGTATAAGCCTTTATTAATGGCTTTACGATAAGCAAGGGTCACTTCGCAATACGACTTATCAATAATTTTGCTGTCGCTCATCGCAACTAGCGATTCATACGCAAGGTATGGATAAATTGCCGTAGCACCAAAACCTAATAGCACAGCAAATTGGTGCGCATCTCTCACGCTGCCAGTTTCAATGATAATATTTGATTCACAGCGCAAGTTGTTATCAACTAAGCGTTTTTGTACCGCACCTACAGCCATAGCTGCTGGAATTGGTAAATTTATTTCATCAAAGTTACGGTCAGTTAAAATAAGCATGATACAGCCCGCAGCTGCTTTTTCTTGTGCTTGGTCACAAATACGCGTAACCGCGTTTTCTAAACCCTCTTCAACTGTGTAGGTAATATCAATTTTACAGTAGCTGTAGTGCGCTTCATCAGCATTTAATAGCTGCTGCATATCTGCGTACATTAAAATTGGTGTATCAAACTGTAGGCGCTTAGCGTGGCCTGTTGTTTCGTTAAATACGTTTTGCTCACTACCAATACAGGTTGCAAGCGACATTACATGGTTTTCACGTAGTGGATCGATAGGTGGATTTGTTACTTGCGCAAATTTTTGGCGGAAGTAATCATAAAGTGAACGATGCCCTTCACTAAGCACAGCAAATGGCGTGTCATCACCCATTGAGCCTGTCGCTTCTTGGCCGTTTTCACCCATTACACGAATAACGCTATCAAGCTCTTCGTTGGTATAACCAAACATTTTTTGATATTTAGCTAGCGTTTCGTCATCAAATGAGCGATTACCAGCGTCTTGCTCAGTAAGTTCTTCAAATGGAACTAAACGTTTAACGTTTTCTTCAAGCCATGACTTGTAAGGATGGCGAGATTTTAAATCTTGATCGATTTCATCCGAGTGCCAGATTTTGCCAAGTTTAGTATCAATAACTAATAATTCACCTGGACCAACACGGCCTTTTTCAACCACTTCATCGGCAGTGTAATCCCAAATACCCACTTCTGATGCAAGCGTAATAAAACCATCTTGTGTAATTACATAACGTGCTGGGCGAAGTCCGTTACGGTCAAGATTACACGCCGCAAAACGACCATCCGACATAACAATACCTGCCGGGCCATCCCATGGTTCCATATGCATAGAGTTAAAGTCGTAAAATGCACGTAAATCGTCGTCCATTGCACGGTTTTTCTGCCATGCAGGCGGCACGAGCATACGCATAGCGCGGAATAAATCCATGCCGCCAGCTAAAAATAGCTCAAGCATATTATCTAGGCTTGATGAATCAGAACCGGTTTCGTTTACAAACGGCGCTGCGCTTTGTAAATCAGGAATAAGCGGTGACGCAAATTTATAAGAACGTGCGCGTGCCCACTGGCGGTTACCTTCAATAGTATTAATTTCACCATTGTGTGCTAAATAGCGGAAAGGTTGAGCTAAAGGCCAACGCGGCTGAGTATTAGTAGAAAAGCGCTGATGGAAAACACAAATCGCACTCGTCATACGAATATCAGCTAAATCTAGGTAAAAATTAGGTAAATCCGCAGGCATCATTAAGCCTTTATAGATAGTTACCAAACCAGATAGACTTGCGATATAGAAAGCTTCATCATCAACAATGCGCTTTTCAGCGCGGCGGCGTGCTACATATAAGCGACGCTCTAAGTCTTTAGAACGCCAACCTTCTGGCGCGCTAACAAAAATTTGTTCAAAACCTGGTAATTGCTGTACAGCAATAGGACCCAACATAGATGGGTCGGTTGGTACAACACGCCAACCTAAAATATTTAGCGTTTCTTTTTCTAATTCTTCGCTAAGTATTTGTTTTGCAGCTTGTGCTAAAACAGGGTCTGAATTTAAAAATATCATACCCACTGCGTAGTTTTTGCCTAAGTGCCAATTATGTTCACTGGCAATTGCACGGAAAAAGCTATCTGGTTTTTGTAATAATAAACCACAGCCATCACCTGTTTTACCATCGGCAGATATACCGCCACGGTGCTGCATGCGATCAAGCCCCGTAATAGCAGTACGAATAAGCCTATGACTAGCTTGACCATTAACTTGGGCTATTAAGCCAAAGCCACAATTTTCTTTTTCTAACTTTGAGTCGTATAACATAGACCCCTCCCCTTGCTGCACTGTTAGCGTGGATGAACTGCTCGACGATTTGCTAACAGACGGACAAAACTAGCCTCTATCTTAAATAGAGTCAATAGCACTTTGAATACATATTCACATTCTTGAATATTTCTCACTTCATAGCAAGATTTCTTTTTATCATTATTTTTAACATTTAGCGTTATTTTAACCACTATTTTTTCATGACACTGGTGTCAAGTTTAACATATTGTAAAAAACACAAGCACTCAAAGTTGCAGCTTACGTAAACGTAAAGTCAGACAAAAGTGAATAAGTATTCAACACGTGAAGCGCTATTCAGTTAACATTTAGATAGTTTTATGCTATTTCATTACTTTAATGGCTTAACATCCCCGATTATTGCTGCTCATTAGTATAGTTATGAAAGTTCATGTCCTTTTTTGTACATTAATAGTGAATTTTTATTTAAAGCGGTGTCCGATGCGGACATAAAAACTGTCCGCGGACATCATTTTAAAGAACAAAAAATAAAAAGCACTTTAATATCAATGTGATAGTAGTTGGCATATTAATCGTATAGCTTTACATATAATCGCTAATTGGAATTACCATGTTTACTCTAAGCTTATTTTTGCTCTCTCCTATTGCCGCCATTTGCACCGCAGCTTTATTACTGCTGTGCGAAAAATACATAAAAGCAATGTAGGGGGGGATTAAATGATTAAAGATACCAGCGCACAAGACGTACAAGTAAAGGCACCTATAAGCTATAAAAAGTACGCGATCATCACTGCGGTTATTTTCATTGCAGCCTCTACAATTGCTTATATTTTTTTAACGAGTCATAGCGCTAAAAGCTCTATTAGCCGCTCAAAAGTACAGGTTGCCAAAGTACATGTTAAAGCGCTCATTCGAGACATTGCCGCCAGTGGTAAAATTGTTGCTGCTAATGCTCCTAAAATCTACAGCCCAGAACGTGGTTTTATAGATTTAAAAGTAAAGGCCGGCGATACAGTAAAGCAAGGGAACACACTTGCCCTGCTGCAAAGCCCTGAGTTAACTAATGAATTAAAGCAACAGGAGTCTGTACTTAAAAGGCTTGAAGGCGAGCAGCAAAGGCAACATTTGCAAGCAAGACGCCAAACACTCACCTTAAATAAAACACTCGATATGGCACAAGTTGAGCTTAACGCCGCTGAGCGCGAAAATCGTCGTGCGCAGTTATCAATTCAAAAGCACTTAATCAGCCAAATTGATCTTGAAAAAGCAGTTGATGATTTATCACGTTCAAAGCTCACATATAAGCATGCACAACAAGAGGTATTGCTTGCCAAAGACACGCTCGCCTTTGAACTACAAGCAGCTAAAAGTGATGTAACCCGCCAGCAACTTATTGTTGATGATTTAATCAGAAAAGTAAGCAACCTATCTATTAAGGCTTCCGTTACAGGGATCGTGGGTAACCTATTAGTGCAACAAAAAGCCGCAGTGACGCAAAGCCAACCTCTTATGACTCTCGTCGACTTAAGTAATTTCGAAGCGGAACTTCAAGTACCTGAAAGTTACGCCAACGAATTAGGACTCGGTATGGAAGTAGAGCTTAAGTTAGGCAATGAAACAGTGATGGGGAATTTATCCGCCATATCACCAGAAGTTAATAATCGTGAAGTAACAGCACGCGTCCGATTTAAAGCTGTTACTAACAACATCCGTCAAAACCAACGCTTAACTGCACGTATTTTACTCGACAACCGAGAAGGTGTAATGCAGGTGAAACGCGGCGCTTTTATGCAGCAAGGCGGAATTTTTGCTTATAAGGTAGAAGGCAATATTGCAAAGCGTATACCTATTACAATCGGCGCCACCAGCATTAATGCAGTTGAGCTTTTGAGCGGGCTAAAAGAAAACGATGAAATTATTATTTCAAGCTACAGCGACTTTAAGCAAGCCGATACGATTTTATTAAATTAAACAGACGTTCTCAACCAACGCTAAAAATAATTAGGAACAACCATGTTACAGATGAACAATGTAAGTAAAGTATACCAAACAGAAATGGTACAAACCCATGCGCTTCGAGACTTTAACCTGCAAGTAAACGAAGGCGAATTTATTGCTGTTACCGGTCCTAGCGGCTCAGGAAAAACAACCTTTTTAAATATTGCAGGTATGCTCGAGCCTTTTAACGAAGGTGAGTACCTGTTGGATGGCGTTAATGTTGGCAGCCTAAACGATAACCAACGTGCTGATTTACGAAATCAAAAAATTGGCTTTATATTCCAAGGCTTTAATTTAATCCCCGATTTAAATTTATATGAAAACATAGAAGTTCCTCTTCGCTACAGAGGGATTAAAGCAAATGAGCGAAAACGTCGAATTGAGCAATGCCTTGAACAAGTTGGTTTAGCATCTCGCGCTAAACACTTACCTCAACAACTCTCTGGTGGCCAGCAACAACGTGTAGCAATAGCTCGTGCGCTTGCTGGTGAACCTCGTTTTTTACTTGCCGATGAGCCAACAGGTAACCTTGACAGCTTAATGGCTCGCCAAGTTATGGAGTTACTTGAACAAATCAATCGCGACGGTGCCACTATTGTAATGGTAACGCATGATAGCGAATTAGCCCGCCGTGCTCCGCGTAATATTCAAGTAGTTGATGGGCAACTTGCCGACTTTACGCTTTATCAGGGCTCGCAAACTATAAAAATAGCAACGGGGGTTTAACTAATGTTTATTCATTATTTAGATTTAAGTTGGCGCAGCTTCAAGCGCACCCCACTGGTTAGCTTTTTAATGGTACTTGCCATTGCGATAGGTATAGGCATAACAATGACCAGCCTTAGTGTTTATCACATGATGTCAGCCGATCCTATCCCTGAAAAAAGCAGCCAACTTTACAGTGTGCAATTACAAACAATGGACGATGGTAGTACGTGGTGGACAGAAGATAACATGCCACTGCAACTGACCCATCAAGATGCAGAGAACTTATTAAACGCACCCACGTCAGAGAAAAAAGTGGCTATGATGCGTACCGGCTTTTCAGTTTATTTAGACTCCGACAAAATAAAACCTTTTATAGGTAATGCTCGCATGACAACGCCTGAGTTTTTTAGCATGTTTAATTTGTCATTTTTATACGGGGGGGCTTGGAGCAAAGAGCAAGAAGACTCTGCCGCACCTGTGGTTGTTATTACCCAAGAAATAAACGATAAACTATTTGCTGGAAAAAACTCTGTCGGAGAACTGATTTACTTAGATGATGCAAGCTATCAAGTAGTTGGTGTTATTAATCATTGGCCTCTCAATATTAAATATTATGATTTAAATAACGGTGCATTTAATCAAGTAGAAGAGTTATTTATGCCCTTTAGCTTAATAAAGACAAAAGAGCTAGTAAGTTGGGGCAATAGCAATGGATGGAAACACGAAAACACACCAACCTTTGCAGATAAACTGCAATCTGAGCAAGTATGGATCCAGTTTTGGGCAGAGCTAAATACGCTTGAACAAAAACAAGCCTATCAAAATTACTTATTAGCCTATATGCAAGAACAACAAAAACGTGGTCGATTTAATCGTAAAGAACTTGAGTATAAACTTCGCGATGTAAACCAATGGATGCAATACAACAACGTCGTCACCGAAGACAATAAAATTTTAGTGGGCCTGAGCTTTATGTTTTTAGGTGTCTGCTTAGCCAATATTTTAGGTTTACTTTTAGCTAAGTTTTTACGCAGAGCGCCAGAAGTAGGTGTAAGACGCGCATTAGGTGCGAGTAAAAGGCAAATATTTTTACAGCACTTAGTTGAGGTCGCCATGCTTGGCTTTATAGGTGGCATGCTAGGAATTGTACTAGCACAACTTGGCTTAATGGGCGTAGGGCAAAGCTATGACTACTATGAAAATTTAGCGACAATGGATTTAACCATGCTATTGAGCGCCCCATTGATTGCAATTACAACCTGCATTTTGACTGGTTTGTACCCTGCTTGGCTAGTGTGTAAAACCAACCCTGCTATTTATCTTAAGAGCCAATAAGGAATGTCACAATGTTAGAAATAAAACCTATATTTAACGCCTTATGCCGTTCAAAGGTGGGCGCTGTATTACTGCTAATTCAAATTGCAATTACCACAGCTATCGTCAGTAATGCTGCATTTATCATTCAAGATAGAATTAGTTATTTAAACCAAGAAACTGGCTACCCTGAACAAGATATATTTAAGTTTAATGTAATGACCTTTGGTACTGATATTAACTTAAGCCAGCAGTTTGAGCTTGATGAAAGCATGCTTAGAAAAATGCCAGGCGTAGTTGATGCCGCATTAAGCAGTAGTATTCCGCTATCAGGGGGGGGCAGCGCTTCGAGCTTTAATTTAAAACCTGCTCCACAAGAAGGCCTAAGTGTCAGGACCGCTTATATTTTTATAGATGACCACGCAATTAATACCTACGGCGTTAACTTAATTGCAGGGCGAAACTTTACCGAAGATGAAGTGCTCGTTACAAACGAAATTACACAAAAGCGTACCAACGTCACTATAGTCACTAAAGCCTTACTTGATGAGCTCTACCCTGATGGAGATGGTTTAGGGAAAATAGTTTATTTTGGCGACCTACCACTTAAAGTTATTGGCGTGATCGGAAAAATGAAAGGCCCGTGGCTCAAAGACAGTAAACCCGATAATCTTGCGTTTATTCCTTATATTAAAGCAGCAAGTTATGCACAAGTTGCCGTTCGTACAGAGCCTGGTCAGCGAGCAGCTGTAATGAAAAAAATAGAAAATGCTATGCTCGAAAATTACAGCAAACGCGTTATTAACAACATTAAAGGGCTTGATGAATTAAAAAATGAGTATACCGCTCAAGATCGCCTTATGATGCGCATGCTCATAGTATTAATCACTATTTTAGTGCTTATAACCGCTCTCGGTATTTTTGGCTTAACCTTATTTAATATTAGCAAACGTACTAAGCAAATTGGTACACGCAGAGCACTTGGCGCAAGAAAGTCAGCTATTATCAGCTATTTTTTAGTAGAAAACGCACTAATTTGTAGCCTAGGTTTAGCCTTAGGTGCAATAACAGCAATACTGCTTGGGAAAATGTTAATGCAGTCTTTTTCTGTTGCCGCACTACCACCAAGCTATATAGCCGTTACCGCCATTGCCGTATTTTTAATGAGTTTACTTGCAGTATTAGCGCCGGCTAAACGCGCAGCCAATATTTCGCCCAGTATCGCAACTCGCACTATTTAATTATATGTAAATCACTATGCTACACTGCTTAGTAAGGCAGTGTAGCCATTAAAAAATTATAAAAATAACCTATGACTCATAAAATACTCATTGTTGATGATAACCAAGCAGTACTCGACGCACTTTCATTGTTGCTCGAGATCCACGAATTTTCGGTAGTCACTGCAACAAATCCGTTTGATGCTCTGCAAATAGTTCGCTATCAGCGAATTGAGCTTGTAATTCAAGACATGAACTTTACCAGTGACACCACCTCTGGCGAAGAAGGTAAAGCGTTGTTTTATGAACTACGAGAAATAAACCCACACCTCCCTATTATACTTATTACAGCTTGGACCGAACTTGCCACCGCCATTGAGCTTGTAAAAGCCGGTGCTGCTGATTACTTACCAAAACCCTGGGATGATGCAAAACTACTAGTTTGTATCAGTAATTTAATAGAGCTAGGCAGTGCTAAAAAAATAGTGGCGACGCATAATCGCCATCAACAAGAACGTGAAGGTACATTTAAAAATGCAGACCTTGCTGGGCTAATATTTAAAAGTACTGCGATGGAACGACTGGTTACTATGGCGCTTCAAGTGGCTAAATCTGATATATCTGCATTAATTACAGGCCCTAATGGTAGTGGCAAAGAGTGTATTGCGCATATTATTCAAAAAAACTCCCCGCTTGTATCGCAGCCTTTTATTAAGGTAAACGCCGGTGCACTACCGCAAGAACTTATAGAAGCCGAGCTTTTTGGCGCTGAAGCCGGTGCATATACGGGGATAACCAAACAACGTATTGGTCGATTTGAAGCAGCTGATGGCGGTACGTTATTTTTAGATGAAATTGGTAATTTACCACTTTCAGGACAAATAAAATTACTACGCGTACTACAAACCGGCGAGTTTGAACGTTTAGGCTCAACACAAACACGAAAGGTAAATGTGCGGGTTATATCGGCCACTAACGAAAACTTACTACAAGCAATTCAACAAGGTCGATTTAGGGAAGACTTATATTATCGCCTTAATGTAATTGAGCTCAATGTGCCTGCCCTAAGCGAAAGACAAGATGATGTTTTAGCACTTATTAGCCATTTTTTACCTCACCGAGAGCTGACTATAAACACAGAGCAAGCTCTTCAACACTACAAATGGCCTGGTAACGTTAGAGAGCTAGAAAACGCTTGTAAACGCGTAGCGGTACTAAAACCTACAGGTGCGCTTGCAGTCGATGACTTTGCACTATCGTCACTGGTCACTGCTCAACAAGAAGCAAAAGCAGAGCCGACCAAACAGGAAATAGAACACGCAATGCGCGCTCATCAAGGTGTTATAGCCAAAGTCGCCCGTGAATTTGGTTTAAGCCGACAAGCGCTTTATCGTCGATTACAAAAAATGGGTATTGATTATTAATACCAAACATTATTAGCAACTTTACCCTAAGCCAAAAGGTTGTATTAATTTGCGGGCTTTGTAGCGCGCTGCCTATTGTTATTATTGCCGCGCTAAGTGGCTTTGATATTTACTACACTCTGTTTTTAATATTACTAACGCTTACATTTAGCACTCTACTTTCAAGAACTCTCACCAAGCCAATAAAGCTTGGCATGCAATCGCTTGAAACAGGATTACTTAATTTTAAAGATGGTGAGCTCTCCAGCTTACTAGCGTATAAAAGTAATGATGAACTTGGAAAACTATGCCAACTTTATAATCAAACCGCAAAACAGCTTCGCCAAGAAAAACAATGGATTTACCAGCGCGAGTTAATGCTTGATAAAGTATTGCAAAGCTCGCCGCAAGCGTTATTGCTGGTCAATGATAATAATACGGTGGTATTTAGTAATTTAATTAGCCGTAGTTTATTTAATAGCGCAACTCGCCTTGAAGGTATGCAACTAAGTAAATTACTCGAAAATTCGCCTCTGCAATTAGTAGCAGCTATAGAGCACGGTATTGATGGCCTCTTTAATATAGAAATAGAGAATCAAGACTCGCAAACTTGGCATTTAGCCACTGGGGAGTTTTTACTCAATAATCAAAAGCATCATTTATATATATTTAAACAGTTAACCCGTGAACTTAGTCGCCAAGAAGTTGCGGTGTGGAAAAAAGTAATACGCATTATTAGCCACGAATTAAATAATTCACTCGGCCCTATGTCATCCATGCTACACAGCGCACAATTGCTCGCAAATAAAGTTGATGAGCCTCGCCTTGCCCGTGTATTTGCAACTATTGATGAGCGAATTAGTCATTTAACTGAATTTGTACAAGGCTATGGCAAGTTTGCTAAATTACCTCAGCCACAAAAAACGCGGATTAACTGGCAAAACACACTCGATAATTTAAAAAACCACTGGCTATTTAGCTACGAAATAAAAAATTCACACAATGAATTACAAGCTGATCAAACACAACTCGAGCAGCTGCTGATAAACTTATTAAAAAATTCACACGAGTCAGGCTCCAACGCCAATGAAATACATATTCAGGTCGAGTTTGTACCCCAAGCATGTGTTATAAATGTAAGCGACTGCGGCAAAGGAATGAGCGAGCAAGTAATGGCAAATGCTTTAGTGCCCTTTTATTCTACAAAAAGTACGGGGAGTGGTTTAGGGCTAGCTTTATGCAGAGAAATAGCAGAAGCGCACCAAGGCCATATAAGTTTACATAACAAAATAGAGGGCGGCTTAAACGTACAAGTGAGCCTTCCTTATTCATAAATTTACACAAATTAAAAACAACAAAGCCACTTAAAAAGTGGCTTTGTGTTTAAAGAGCTTAATAACCTGAGTTCAGGTTGAGTAATAAATTACTCTGCGTCAGCTTCTTTGTATTTAGCAGCAGTTTCTGTAATTAACGGCTGTAATTCACCGCGTTGAAACATTTCGATAATAATGTCACAACCACCAACTAATTCGCCATCTACCCAAAGTTGTGGGAATGTTGGCCAATTTGCGTATGCTGGAAGCTCAGCACGAATGTCTGGATTAAGTAAAATATCAACGTATGCAAATGGTTCACCACATGACATTAACGCTTGCGATGCTTGTGAAGAAAAACCACAATTTGGTAATTTTGGTGACCCTTTCATGAAAAGGATTATTGGATTTTCTGAAATTTGCTGTTTAATTTTATCAATGGTTTCCATCTACAACCTCAAAGTAACGATAGCTAAATATATTTAGGTCTTGAAAATAACTCATCGTGACCACAAATATATAACTTAAAATGGGCAAATAAAGCCGCAATTGAAATAGTCTTTCGCAATAGCATTGCTGTTTGCTTAAACTTGAGTAAAATACTCAACAATTATAGTAACACTATATTACCGCTTGGTATAGGTAACTGCTCTGTTTCAACAGGCATTACGTATTACCAAATGGACTATCAACCAAAGAAGATGGAGATAAAAAAATGGCATTTGAACTACCGTCACTACCATATGCAATCGACGCACTTGAGCCACATATTTCAAAAGAAACGCTAGAGTTTCACCATGGCAAACACCACAACACTTACGTGGTTAAGCTTAATGGTTTAATCCCTGGTACTGAGTTTGAAAACAAATCTCTAGAAGAGATCGTATGTTCATCAGAAGGCGGCGTATTTAACAACGCAGCACAAATCTGGAACCATACTTTTTACTGGAACAGCTTATCTCCAAACGGCGGCGGCGAGCCTACTGGCGCAGTTGCTGATGCAATCAACGCTAAATGGGGTTCTTTTGATGCGTTTAAAGATGCATTAAATGACAAAGCCGTAAATAACTTTGGTTCAAGCTGGACGTGGTTAGTTAAGCTTGCTGATGGTTCACTAGACATCGTTAATACATCTAACGCTGCTACACCATTAACTGATGATGGCGTTACTCCAATCCTTACAGTGGATTTATGGGAACACGCTTACTACATCGATTACCGTAACGTTCGTCCAGATTACCTTAAAGGTTTTTGGTCGCTTGTTAACTGGGAATTCGCGAACGCTAACTTCGCTTAATTAGCCTTTAAACGCTAATGTAAAAAAGACGCTTAGGCGTCTTTTTTTGTTTGTTGTTTATCACACCTAAGCGCCTCATCATCTAATAAAACACTTTTAGTAACATGATCTTTTTTCACTTAAATTTTTAATTTTATTGCACAAAAATACACATTCGTGACTAGACTTTAAAAGGTAAGCACCTTTTTACAGCGGGTTTCGGAGGTTATTATGACGATTTTTGAGCATTACCAAGCACGATACGAAGCGGCACAGGAAGAAGAATACAGTATCGCTGAATTTCTTGAGATTTGTAAAACCGATAAGTCTGCCTACGCCAGCGCACCAGAACGCCTACTCATGGCAATTGGCGAACCACACATGGTAGATACCGCAACGGATGCACGACTAAGTCGATTATTTTCAAATAGAGTAGTTGCGCGCTACCCTGCCTTTGCTGATTTTTATGGTATGGAAGACGCCATTGAGCAAATAGTCTCTTATTTAAAACATGCGGCTCAGGGGCTTGAAGAATGCAAACAAGTGCTTTATTTACTTGGACCTGTTGGTGGGGGTAAATCATCCATTGCTGAAAAACTAAAGTATTTAATGCAACAAGTGCCTATTTATTCAATTAAAGGGTCTCCCGTAAACGACCACCCCCTCTCCTTGTTTGATCCTATCGAAGATGCAGACGTACTCAGCAAAGAATACGGTATTAAACCGCGCTACTTAAAAACCATTATGTCGCCTTGGGCTGGCAAACGCTTAAAAGAATTCAATGGTGATATTAGCCAGTTTAGAGTGGTTAAACGCTACCCTTCTATTTTAAACCAAATAGGCATTGCCAAAACCGAACCAGGAGATGAAAACAACCAAGATATTTCAGCACTGGTTGGTAAGGTCGATATTCGCCAGCTTGAGCACTTTGCCCAAAACGATCCTGATGCATACGCCTACTCTGGCTCTTTATGTTTAGCTAACCAAGGGCTGATGGAATTTGTAGAAATGTTTAAAGCGCCTATTAAAGTGCTGCATCCTTTACTTACCGCCACCCAAGAAGGTAACTATAACGGCACAGAAGGTATTAGCGCCCTGCCCTTTAATGGCATGATCCTCGCTCACTCTAATGAGTCTGAGTGGCAAACCTTTAAAAACAATAAAAACAACGAAGCATTTTTAGACCGTGTTTATATTGTAAAAGTCCCTTATTGCTTACGTGTGACTGAAGAAATTAAAATTTACGACAAATTACTTGAGCACAGCGAGCTATACAACGCGCCATGTGCACCGGGTACACTCAAAACATTGGCGCAATTTACGACGCTATCACGTTTAAAAGAGCCAGAAAATTCAAGTATCTATTCTAAAATGCGGGTATACGATGGCGAGACCCTAAAAGACACCGACCCTAAAGCGAAATCGTATCAAGAGTATCGTGATTACGCAGGTGTTGATGAAGGTATGACGGGGCTCTCTACCCGCTTTGCGTTTAAAATTTTGTCCCGTGTGTTTAACTTTGATACCACTGAGGTTGCTGCAAATCCGGTGCATTTGTTCTATGTGCTTGAGCAACAGATAGAGCGCGAGCAATTTTCAAGTGAAATAGAAGAGCGTTATTTAAGCTTTTTAAAAGGCTATTTAATTCCACAATATGTCGAGTTTATAGGTAAAGAACTGCAAACCGCTTATCTAGAATCGTACTCAGAATACGGACAAAATATTTTTGACCGTTATGTTATTTATGCAGATTTTTGGATACAAGACCAAGAATATCGAGACCCCGATACAGGACAGCTATTTGACCGCGCAGCGCTAAACGCTGAACTTGAAAAAATAGAAAAGCCAGCGGGTATTTCTAACCCTAAAGATTTTCGTAATGAAATAGTGAACTTTGTACTGCGTGCCCGCGCACACAACAACGGTAAAAACCCACTATGGACAAGCTACGAAAAACTACGCACGGTGATTGAGAAAAAAATGTTCTCTAATACCGAAGATTTACTCCCTGTTATTTCGTTTAATACTAAAACGTCTGCAGAGGATCAGCAAAAGCACGAAGACTTTGTGAACCGTATGGTCGAAAAAGGCTATACACAAAAACAAGTTCGCTTGCTTTCTGAGTGGTATTTACGGGTTAGAAAATCGCAATAACCTTCATAGTCGTAGTATTTAGGAGGTCAATATGGCGCATTTTATAGATAGGCGTTTAAACGGAAAAAATAAAAGTACGCTTAATCGCCAGCGCTTTATTAGGCGCTATAAAAAACAAATTAAAGAAGCGGTTTCAGATGCGATTAACAAACGCAGCGTTACCGATTCAAGCTCTGGTGAGAGTATTTCTATTCCACAACGCGATATCAGCGAACCTACATTTCATCAAGGGCAAGGCGGGAATAGAGAACAAATTCACCCTGGTAACGATCAGTTTTCTACAGGTGATAAAATTGAGCGCCCTAAAGGCGGACAAGGCGGTGGTGCCGGTGAAGGTGACGCCAGCGATTCGGGCGAGGGACAAGATGAGTTTGTATTTTCAATATCAAAAGATGAATACCTTGATTTACTGTTTGAAGATCTAGAACTTCCTAACTTACAAGAGAACCAGCTTGATAAGTTAGTGCAAATGAAAACCCATCGCGCAGGTTTTTGTAGCGACGGCATGCCAAGTAATATTGACATTGTACGCTCTCTTCAAGGCTCGCTTGCACGGCGTGTTGCCATGAGTGCAGGTAAAAAACGCCGTTTAAAAGAGCTCGAAGAACAACTTGCTCTGCTGCTTGCTGGTCCACATAACGATAAAGCGGCAATTGCTTTATTACAAAAAGAAATTGCAGCATTAAAAGTGCAAATTAAGTCGGTTCCGTTTATTGATAACTACGATTTACGTTTTCGTAATTACGAAAAGCGCCCTCACCCCACCAGCAAAGCCGTGATGTTTTGTATTATGGATGTGTCAGGCTCAATGGATCAGCCAACAAAAGACATGGCAAAGCGTTTTTATATTTTGCTCTATCAATTTTTAACGCGCAGTTATAAAGACATAGAAGTTGTTTATATTCGCCACCACACACAAGCTAAAGAAGTAGACGAACAAGAGTTTTTTTACTCCCAAGAAACTGGCGGCACTATTGTTTCAAGCGCTCTTAAATTAATGAACGAAATAATAAAAGAGCGTTATCACGCAAATGAGTGGAATGTATACGCCGCACAAGCCTCTGATGGCGATAACTGGGCGGATGACACGCCGCAGTGTGGTGAAATATTACGTAATAAGCTCTTAAGCGCAGTACGCTATTTTGCTTATATTGAAATAACCACTCGTGCTCATCAAAGCCTATGGCGCGAATATGAATCAATAACACACAGCCATAATAATTTCGCCATACAGCATATTCAAAGCGTTGAAGATATTTACCCAATTTTTAGGGAGCTATTTAAAAAAGGTCGTCAACAGCAAAACTCTGCATAGCCAAAAGCGAGGTAGCATTATGAATGATAAACGATTGAGTGATGGCCCAGATTGGACCTTTGATTTATTAGATGAGTATCAAGGTGAAATTGCCCGTGTTGCAGCTCACTACAGGTTAGACACCTACCCTAATCAAATTGAAGTGATAACCGCAGAGCAAATGATGGATGCTTATTCAAGCGTTGGTATGCCTATTGGCTACAGTCATTGGTCTTACGGTAAAAAGTTCATTCAAACAGAGCAAAATTATAAGCGCGGACAAATGGGCCTCGCGTACGAAATAGTGATAAATTCAGACCCTTGTATTGCGTACTTAATGGAAGAAAACACCCTGCCTATGCAAGCGCTTGTAATGGCACATGCATGTTACGGACATAACTCATTTTTTAAAGGTAATTACTTATTTAAAACCTGGACCGATGCAGGTTCAATTATTGATTACTTGGTATTTGCTAAAAACTACATAAGCCGCTGTGAAGAAAAGCATGGTATTACACAAGTAGAAGCCCTACTCGACTCATGTCATGCATTAATGAATTACGGGGTCGATCGCTACAAACGTCCACAACAAATATCGCTATTTGAAGAGCAAAAACGCCAACAAGAGCGCGAAGACTACCTTCAATCGCAAGTAAACGAATTATGGCGAACTATTCCTGAGCAACAGCAAGAAACCAAAAAGAAAGTTCGCCATTTCCCTTCTGAACCTCAAGAAAATATTTTGTATTTTATTGAAAAAAATGCCCCATTACTCGATTCTTGGCAACGTGAAGTGATACGTATTGTTCGTAAAATTTCGCAATACTTTTACCCACAAAAGCAAACTCAAGTAATGAACGAAGGCTGGGCAACTTTTTGGCATTACACCATCCTTAATCACTTATATGATGAGGGAAAGCTCAGCGACTCTTTCATGTTAGAGTTTTTACAAAGCCACACCAACGTAATTTATCAGCCACCTTATAACAGTAAGTATTATTCAGGCATTAACCCATATGCTTTAGGCTTTAATATGATGGTTGATATTCGCAGAATATGTGAACACCCAACTGAAGAAGATAAACGCTGGTTTCCTGAATATGCAGGTAGTAACTGGCTAGATACACTGCATTTTGCAATGGAAAACTTTAAAGATGAAAGTTTTATTAGCCAGTTTTTATCGCCTAAGTTAATTCGTGATTTTAAATTATTTACTATTATTGACCATACTAATAATCCCCATCTAGAAATTGGCGCAATACATAACGACAACGGCTATAAGGCAGTGAGAGAAGCACTCTCAGCGCAGTACAATTTAAGTAATCATGAGCCTAACATTCAAGTGTATGATGTTGATATTAGAGGTGACCGTTCATTAACCCTACGCTATGTACCTCATAACAATATTCCTTTAGCAAACTCGCACGAGGAAGTGCTTAAGCATCTTTACAGATTATGGGGCTTTAAAGTAAAACTAGAGCAAGAGTCAAATTCTGGTGAGGTTTCAATGATTGGTCAATGCCCAATAGATGACTCTCGACACACAACACAATAATGAAGGGCAATACAATTTCCATACTGATTGGATTTGCTCAGCAGATTGTAAAAAAACACGGTATTATTTAACCCTAAATTCTGGATATAAAAAATGACGCTTAAGCGTCATTTTTTATATCTTCGTAGGCTATTACTTTATTTCGCCCTGTATTTTTAGACTGGTACAGTGCTTTATCTGCAGCCTCTATCCAGCGCTCATGATTTTTAAAATCATTACTGCTACCAGCCAGCCCTATACTTACCGTCATTGTTATTTCAAAGTGTTTATACTTAACAGGGTTAGTTTCAATCAATACCCTTAAACGCTCAGCAAATACAAAAGCGCCTTCTTTATCTGTATCAAGCAATGTCACTGCAAACTCTTCACCGCCATAGCGCCCTGCAACATCAGTCTCGCGCAGCGTCGTACGTAGTAAGTTAGATAAGTGACGAAGCGATTCATCACCACAGCTATGACCATATTCATCATTTATTTTTTTAAAGTGATCAATATCAAACATTAATAATGTACTACAGCCACCACTTCGCTTAACTCTTAAAAACTCTTGGCGTAGCGTACCTTCCCAGTGTCCACGGTTTGCAAGCTGCGTTAAGCTATCTGTTTGACTTACTTGTTCTAATTTTTTATTTAACTCTTCAAGCTCTTTTTTATTTACCGCGACATCTGTTACATCATACAAAATAATACAAATGTGGCTAACTTCGCCCATCGTATTGGTAAGAGGGATGAATGTCGCATTTTGATACATGTAATCAGCTTTACCAGTAATAGGTCGATAATTTTTAAACCTAAAAATGTATGGCTGCTGCTCCCAAATCGTAAAAGAGCGGTTTTTTAAAACAAAAACCGACTCAGATTTACTTCTAAACCATTTTTCGTCTATTGCAGGAAATAAATCAAATAGATCTTTATCTTTTACTGCGCTTGGTAGAAGCCCTGAATGGTTTTCCATAAAACCATTCCATACACACACCTTATAATCCCTATCGAGTACCACAAGGCCTACATCAACGGTATTAAACATATCCATTAACCAATGGATCTCATTCATTTCTAAATCAGCGGCCATAACTTAATCTTCTAATAGGTAAGCAACTTTGTATTTCAAAGTTTTAAGTGAATCTTCAGTAAATAACAGCATGAGGTCGCAATTTATATCATGGTTTTCAATACCGTAACTAATCTCTATTGCAAGGGTGCGTTGCCAACGTGACTTGTTTGATTTAACCAACTCAGATACATCTCTGTGTTGGCCAAGTACAATCGGGTGCCCTTGGCTAAATGACATATCGAGCTGTTTTGAAAGACCCGTTAAAATAGCGCCTATCAAAATATTACTAATATCCATAAGCAGCTCAAGTTCAACTTTATCGTTTAACTCGCCGTCATAGTTCATCAAAGAAGCTATTTCTTTAAAGCTTGAATCATTTAAAAGTAATAGCGCCTCGCCCGAAATACCACCGCCAATAAAGCCCTGGCACACACCCGATGTAGCTGCGTTATTATCTATAGACTGCAGCGCCATATCGAGTTCATTAACTTCCAAAATATTCACATTAGGAATTGGTAACTCTACAAATACATTAAGAAGACGTGCAAGTAAATCCCCAGCCTGTCCCATAGCAACGTTAGTTAGCTCTTGGTATATATCCCGAACATCAGGGTCGACTTGCTCTCCTAGCGAATGAGAGAGACGCTCACGCATGGCTTTATCTTTAATCCCATGGTGTTCAATTATGCTGGCTAGTTTTTCGGGAGAACATGGTTTTTGAATAAAATCGATAGCACCAAGCTCAAGCACTCTTTGGTGTGCACTTGGTTGTATATCACCAGAGACAACAACAGTGAGAATATTAAGCCCCTGTTCTTTCATAGCGATTAAAACTTCATAACCGTCCATTTCTGGCATGTTTAAATCGAGAAAAAGTATCTCTGGTTCAATTAACTTTATTTGCTTTATACAATCAACGCCGTCAAGTGCAAATTCAACTTTAATGTCCCAATCTTCAGGTAATGAGCGAGCTAGCTGACGCCTAGCTAATTTCGAGTCATCACATATTAATACCGATGTTGACATATTATCTCTCTGTTTCTAAACCAGTAATGAGCATTAAAATCATTTTATGATGGTTTTTATTTTTATTATTGAAGATATCTTTTGTAACTTCATGTTAATCAAAGTTTAGCATAGTTACAATTTTTATATTTCAGAGCTAATACCCACTCTATTAAGCAGGTTTAATCACTTGGTAACTATAGCCCAGTATAATACACTGACGCCCATTGCGTTAATTTAAAAGGAAATACCTTATGTTACGTTCACTTGTCTTTGCTTTGTGTTCATTTTGTTCTGTGGCTATTGCAGCCGACTATCCAGAAAACACGCTTGATGCAGGAAAAGTATCCGCGCAAGGCAAACCAGTCACTTTATTAGGTCAAGGTATCTCAATTGGAGATAGTGCGCCAAACTTTAAAGTTGTTGATGACAACTTTATTCCAGTGACACTTGAGGATTATAAAGGCCAAGCTGTATTAATAAGTGTAGTACCCAGCCTAGATACCGGCATTTGTAGCCTGCAAACTAAGCACTTTAATGAAAAAGTAGCCTCACAATTCCCAAGTGTAGTTATGCTAACAATTAGTGCTGATTTACCATTTGCTCAAAAGCGTTTTTGCAAAGCTGAAAATATCGATAAAATCACTACGTTATCAGATTCTGTTTGGCGTGATTTTGGTCAAAAATACGGATTGATTATTAAAGATATGGGCTTACTAACGCGAACAGTCTTTATTTTAGATGAAAGCCATAACGTCATTTATAAACAGTTAGTTAGTAGCCTTTCAACTGAACCAGAATACAACAGCGTAATTGAGAAACTTAAAACATTGTAAAGTCCATTAAGTAGCACTAATTAAGCAATGCTAAATAGCCTTAAAACAAAAAACCGCCAATTGGCGGTTTTTTAATGTGCTTTTATAATTAACCTAAAAGTTCACCAAGTTGTTGGCTAACAGTTTCAACAGCTTGTGTACCATCTAGTTTATGGTATTGAGTATTACCAGCAGCCGCTTCTGCTTGATAGTAATCAACCAATGGCATAGTTTGCTCGTGGTAAATACCTAAACGTTTACGTACTGTTTCTTCAGTATCATCAGCGCGAACAATTAAGTCTTCGCCAGTTTCGTTGTCTTTACCTTCCACTTTTGGTGGATTATAAACAACGTGGTAAACACGACCAGAACCAGGATGAACGCGACGTCCGCCCATACGCTCAACAATGACTTCATCAGCCACGTCAAATTCAATAACGTGATCAACCACTACGCCATTTTCTTTCATTGCATCCGCTTGCGGGATTGTACGCGGGAAGCCATCAAGTAAAAAACCTTTCTCACAATCCGCTTTAGTAATACGCTCTTTAACTAAACCAATAATAATATCGTCAGAAATTAGTTGACCAGCATCCATTACTTTTTTTGCTTCTAGACCCAGTGGCGTGCCTTCTTTAATTGCCGCACGTAACATATCGCCAGTAGAAATTTGTGGAATACCGTATTTGTCCATTAAAAACTGAGCTTGAGTACCTTTACCTGCACCCGGCGCGCCCAAAAGAATAATGCGCATATTATTGTCCCCTAGTATGGATATTTATTTTAAAGCCTGAATTCTTCCACAAGCGCCGCCGATACTCAAGCAACTTATACTAATTGATGAGCCGTTGGGGTGTTTACAGGGCATTAAAAAAGGGAACACACGTTCCCTTTTTTTTAAAGTACATAATTTATACTTTATTAACTGAGTAAATAGCTATTTGCTTATTTACTTAGTTCAAGCATCAATTTATTTAAGCGAGTAACAAATCCTGTTGGATCTTTAAGTGTACCGCGTTCTGCAAGTAGTGCTTGATCTAGTAAAACGTGTGACCACTGCGCAAACTTATCTTCATCTTGTTCGTCATTTAAGTGCTTAACAAGTTGATGCTCTGGGTTTAGCTCAAACACAGGTTTTGCTTCAGGGGCTGCTTGACCAACAGATTCCATTAGCTTTTGCATTTGTGAGCTCATGTCGTTGTCGTCGCTTACAACACATGCTGGAGAATCTGTTAAGCGGTGCGTAAAGCGCACTTCTTTAACGTCATCACCTAGTGCTGTTTTAATACGTTCAACAAGCCCAGCCATTTCTTTTTCAGACTCTTCTTGCGCTTTTTTAGTTTCTTCGTCGTCAAGCTTACCTAAATCTAAGTCACCACGTGTGATCGACTGTAGTTGCTTATCAGCAAATTCAGTTAGGTGACTCATCATCCACTCGTCAACACGGTCACTTAGTAGTAATACTTCAATGCCTTTTTTGCGGAAAATCTCTAAATGCGGTGAGTTTTTCGCAGCGGTGAATGTATCAGCTACTACGTAGTAAATTTTGTCTTGGCCTTCGTTCATGCGTTCAACATATTGCTCAAGCGACACATCTTGTGTTTGTGAATCAGTGTGTGTCGAAGAAAAACGAAGTAGCTTACAAATAGCTTCTTTATTGGCAGCATCTTCAGCTGGGCCTTCTTTCATTACTTGACCAAACTCATTCCAAAATACTTGGTAATCGTCAGCTTTGTTTTTAGCCATACGCTCAAGCATTTTAATAATACGCGATGTACACCCTTTACGAATAGCTTGCGTTACTTTGTTGTCTTGTAGAATTTCACGAGATACGTTCAGTGGTAAATCGTTTGAATCTAGTAAGCCTTTTACAAAGCGAAGGTAGCTTGGCATGAATTGCTCAGCATCATCCATTACAAACACACGTTGTACGTAAAGTTTTAAACCACTTTGACGTTCACGGTTCCATAAGTCGAAAGGTGCTTTTTTAGGAATATATAAAAGGCTAGTGTATTCAGTTTTACCTTCAACCTTATTATGTGCCCAGCTAAGTGGCTCTTCCCAATCATGGCTTACATGCTTGTAAAACTCTTTGTATTCATCATCAGAAAGCTCTGATTTATCGCGTGTCCACAATGCAGTCGCGCGGTTAATGCTTTCCCACTCACCTGGTACTGCTGGAATTTTTTCGCCGTCTTCACCTTCAGATTCTGGCACTTCTGCTTTAAACATTTGTACTGGCGTTGAGATGTGATCAGAGTATTTAGTAACGATACTACGTAGGCGCCAGTCATCAGCAAATTCTTTTTCTTCATCGCGAAGATGTAAAATAATGTCGGTACCACGGCCTTCTTTTTCAATTTCTTGAAGTGTGTATTCGCCTTCACCTTGAGATTCCCACTCATAAGCGGTTGTTTCACCAGCTTTGCGTGTACGAACAGTTACTAAATCAGCAACAATAAATGCAGAGTAAAAACCTACACCAAATTGACCAATTAACTGTGAATCTTTACTTTGATCACCCGTTAAGTTTTTGAAAAACTCAGCAGTACCCGACTTTGCAATAGTACCTAATGAGCTAATGATTTCATCGCGCGTCATACCAATACCATTATCTGAAATGGTAATTGTATTTGCTTCTTTATCTGCACTAATACGAACACGTAAATCGGCATCACCTTGGTAAAGGTCACCTTGAGATAATGCTAAAAAGCGTAACTTGTCTGCTGCGTCTGATGCATTTGACACAAGCTCACGTAAAAATATTTCTTTATTAGAATAAAGAGAATGAATCATTAAGTTTAATAATTGTTTTACTTCTGTTTGAAAGCCTAATGTTTCTTTTTGTGCTGCAGTCATTTATATATCTCCAATTTGCAAAGTGTCTGCGTTATGCACTTAATATGGGGTGAGGTGTTAGAACTTCAAGGGAAAAATTTAAAAAAGGTGAAACGAAAACAAAGAACCATTAATTTGTTTAAAACGAATGCGGACAATTAATATGAATCTTTTCACCTGTTGTTGGATGTTCAAAATATAAATCGCTGGCATGTAATTGTAACCGCCCTGCCATATATTCACTTTGCGCACTTTTATATAAATCACAGCCTAAAATTGGGTGCCCTATAAACTGGCTGTGTATTCGTAATTGATGGGTACGCCCAGTAATAGGTGTAAATTGCACTAAGGTTCTGCACGGCTGCCTGAGCCGCTCAAGTACTTTATATTCACTCAGCGCTGTTTTACCTGTCGATTGGCAAATTTTAACACGCGGAAAAAGCAGTTTATCTTTTGCAATTGGCGCAGTAATTTGCCCTTCATCAACAGCCAAGCATCCCTCTAACATGGCTACATAACGCTTTTGAATAGTACGCGCTTGAAATTGCTTATTAAGGTGCTTTGACGCAATCGCGTTTAACCCAACAATCATAATGCCCGATGTGCCCAAATCTAGCCGATGCGGTAACTTAGCCTCTGCAAATGCAGCTGTTAAGCCCTTTTGACCATTTACTAAGCGGTAATGCACTGAGTCCCAATTAAGCGGATTTTTACCTGATAAGCTTAATAGTCCACTGGGTTTATTGATCAGTAAAATATCGTCATCTTGATATAATATTTCAATAAACCCGTCGCACTTAGGGGCTACAAAATCATCAACTATAATGGGTTGTTCTGAAGGTGTTTGCGATGTTGAGTTAGCCATTAAGTTAATCATTAAATTAGTCACTATCTTTTGAATGAAGCGCTTTTAATGCCAATACTTTTTCACGTAAATCATCTGCTACTACTTTATCAGCAGCAATCGGGGCACCGACTGCAACCGACACCAAAGACCATTTTAATCGAGGCAATTGCCACTTAGCTTTACGACTAAACATGCTGCCCCATAAACCACCTAAGTGCACAGGAATAACGGGCACAGGTGAGCGCTCAATAATGCGCTCGATTCCACGGCGAAAAATATCCACTGAGCCGTCACTGGTTAGTTTTCCTTCAGGGAAAATACCAACAAGTTCGCCTTTATTAAGCGCAGCAGCTACTTCGTCAAAGGCTTTTTTAAACGCTTCTGGATTGGTTTTTTCACTGTTAATGGGAATAGCCTTAGCCATTTTAAATAACCAATGTAGGGCCGGCGAATAATAAATAGGGGCAAATACCATAAACCGGATAGGCCTTGGTGATGCGGCTAAAATAAACATCCAATCAACAAAGCTGACATGATTACACACGACAACCGCAGCGCCTGCATCAGGTATATTACTTTCACCTTTTGTACGCACTCTGTACATACAAATAGCTAAAATATATATAATAAATCGTAAAAAGAACTCTGGTACTTTGGTATAAATATAAACAGAGATAAGTAAGTTTAGCCCGGCAAGTAACAGTAGCAACTCTGAAATACTCCACTGAAAAACAGACAGCGTTACAATACTTAAAACAGCACTGCCCACCATAAACAGTGCATTTAATACATTGTTAGCCGCTATAACTCGTGAGCGACTCGACTCTTCAGTACGCTGTTGAATAAGCGCATACAGCGGTACAGTGTAAAAACCAGAGCCAATACCAATGCCTGCCATCCATACAAAGTGCCACACCATATCGCCTGTTTTTAATAGCTCCTGAAGCGTCATTAACTCAGGGTGTTGAGGTAAATAAGAGCTAATGGCTGGCTCTTGGCTCAGTAAGTATAAAAACAAGGTAATTAAGATAGCGCCAAAAGGCACAATTCCTAATTCTATTCGAGAGCGAGAAAGCTTTTCACACAGTAACGAACCAATAGCAATACTTAGTGAAAACACAACAAGTGCGCTAGTTACAACCAGTTCATCGCCGCCCATTGTGTGTTTTACATAATTTGGTAGGGACGTTAAAACGATGGCGCCAATTAACCAAAACCAACTGATCCCAAGGACTGATTTACCAACCGATTCTGTTTGCGAATTAAGTGCTGAAAATACGTTTTTTGTCGATGAAAATATATTATAGGTAAATTTTAAGTTAGGCTCGTTTGCTTCACTAGTGGGTATAAAGCGACTGCTCACATAACCCATCACGGCCAAGACTAATACGGCAATACTTATAAGCGTAGGCCCTACTGATTGAGTAATATAATAAGTGCCAAAAATTGTACCCATTAGTATCGCCACAAACGTGCCTGATTCAACCAAGCCATTTGCTTTTGTTAATTCATTAGGTGCTACGTGCTGCGGTAAAATAGAATATTTTAATGGACCAAAAAACGTACTTTGCACGCCCATTAAAAATACGGTGGCTAACATTAGCCACACATACTGCGTTAAAATAGAAACTGCCCCTACAACCATAATAGGGATTTCACATAGTTTTACGATTCTAATCAATTTTGATTTTTCTGTTTTTTCTGCAAGCTGCCCTGCCATCCCTGAAAATAAAAAGAACGGAAGAATAAATAACCCAGCAGCAATATTTGAATAAAGTGCGCCATCTGCAAGCGTTGCAGCCTGAAATATTAATAGAATAAGCACTGATTGCTTATACACGTTATCGTTTATCGCTGAGAAAAACTGCGTAATAAAAAGCGGTAAAAAACGCTTACTACCCAGTAATGCACCTTGATAGGGTTGGTTATCTTTCATTGTATTCCTTACTAATTAGAGACATAGCCCAAAAATAAATTAGATTGTTTTTAAGCTTACCTTAAAAACGAAAAAGCCTACATGATTTAATCATGTAGGCTTTTGTAATTTGTTTTCAAATAGTGACTTAGAGCTAGTCTTGAGTAACTAGGCGCCTGCCGCTAAAGGCATGCATAAGTGTTCTACCATCTACTAAATCAAGCTCACCTCCCACAGGAATACCATGGGCAATACGTGAAGCGCCTACTTTGTATTTATGACAAAGCTGAGCAATATAATGTGCGGTAGTATCGCCTTCAACCGTAGGGTTAGTCGCTAAAATAACCTCATTAATATCGCCTTGAGCAAGCTTTTGCTCTAAAACATCTAAGCCAATCTCTTTAGGACCAATACCGTCTATTGGCGATAAGTGACCCATTAATACAAAGTATAGACCTAAATACTGACCTGTTTGCTCGATGGCAAGTACGTCAGTAGGCGATTCAACAACACATAATATACCGCTGTCTTGGCGTTTTGTACTTAAACAAATATCGCACTGAGCTTGTTCGCAAAAAGTACGACAAGACTGACAGTGCCCTATGGCGGTCATTGCTTTAGTGAGTGCATTGCCCAGCTGAGTGCCTCCCTTTCGGTCGCGCTCAAGCAGGTGAAAAGCAATACGTTGCGCTGACTTTGGACCAATGCCAGGTTGACAGCGCAGTGCTTCTATAAGCTGATTTAAACTATCTGAAAGTTGCATTATTGACTTAAAACGGCATTTTCATACCTGGTGGTAATTGCATACCGCCAGTTACTTTACCCATACGCTCTTGTGTTTCTTCAGCAACACGGCGTACAGCATCGTTACATGCTGCTGCAAGTAAGTCTTCAATCATGTCTTTGTCGTCTTCCATAAGGCTTTCATCAAGCTGAACACGACGTACATTGTGGTTACCAAGCATGGTTACTTTAACTAAACCGGCACCGGCTTCGCCGACAACTTCTAATGTTGCGATTTCGTCTTGGGCTTTTTGCATGCGATCTTGCATTTGCTGCGCTTGCTTCATCATGTTGCCCATTCCACCTTTAAACATAACTTTCTCTCTTTCTTTTAATACATTAATTAACATGAACATAAGGGCGATTGTAAGTAATTACAATGCCTGAATACTGTTTTCGTCAATTTCGGCGCTAAATACTTGCTGAAATTGTACTATGTTTTCATCCGATGTGATCACATCGATTGCTTGTTGTTGACGTCCTGCATCTATTTTTTGCTGAATAAGATAAGGAGAATCAATAACTCCCTTAGCAAAATTAATACTTAACGACACGTTATGCTCATAAATACTCGACAATGCGGCATCTAATCTTTGGCGAAGCATCGGTGTATCTAAATGCTTTTGTGATTCATCAACGTCTATATGTAAGCTGTTGCCTTGCTTAGTAAATATTGAATGCAACGCAAATTGGCGCATACGACCACCCAGTCCCATACGTTTAATTAAATAAGCCCATTCATCTTGTTGATGTGCAAATCTAATTTCACTAATTGGACTTTGAAAATCATCAGGCACGGGAATGCTAATTTCCTCGGGCGCTGCTTCAGGTACTTTTTGAGGGTTTATTTGCTCAAGTAGCTCTGGCGCTAGATTTTCGGTAATTGTTTGATGCTTTTCTTTAAAATCAACTTTTCGTGCTGGTTTTGTATTAGCGTGACCATGTGCCTGGCTTTCGCTCCCTGTTAGTGGGAGCTCATGCTTTTTTTCACTTGCATCTGCACTATCATTCACCCAAGGTGGGGGATCGCTAGGTGCTACGTTTGTAACGCTGTTGAGCTCGTTTGTATTTTCAGCGGTACTATCTTGGTGAACAATTTGAGCTTTAGGCATTCTTGGCTGGTGTTCTGGCTTTTTAGCGGGTGCTTGGTTTGGCTGCGCTGCTACATTATTTGCAGAGGTGCTTGTACTCTTGCTTGATAACCTACCCGCACCGGATATGTTTCTATCACGTAAAATACGAGCAATGGCAGATTGCGCCTGCGCTTCTTGTTCAGCTATTGGCGTACTTGCATTGTGATTTGTTAAGGGCTTTGATTGAGGTTCTGAGTTTGCAGTAGGTGCAGGGTTAAAACCCTGATCTACAGCGCTACTCATTATATCGTCAAATTGCGAGGCCAGCGTTTGTTCAGCATCACTATGGAGCATATAAGCTTCATCTTCACTTTGTCGCTGGGCTTGAGCATCTGAAACAACATTGGTTTGTGGTTGCTCTTTAGCTAAAGCCTGTTGCTTTGAAGCGTTTTCACTTTGTTGAACCGGTTGCTCTACTGCAACTTGGGCAGGCTCATTATTACTTTGCACGACTTCATTATTTGATGACTGAGCGGCTGCGTTAGCTGAAGGCTCTATCTCAACGGCTTTAGGCTGCTCTGCATTGCTAACTGGCTTAATATTATTTACTGGAGCACTGCTTTGGCCAGCTACGGTGTTTTGCGATGTTTTATTTTTATTTAATATATCTCGCAGTGCATTTGCACGGCCTTGTTTATTTGGGGCCGGCTCTTCGTTTGCTGTGTGTACAGTTTGTTGCGCGTCTGTAGGCTTAAATGCTAATAATCTTAGCATAATCATTTCAAAACCTAAGCGAGGCTCTGGTGCCCATTGTAAATCTTTTTTACCATTTAACAGTAACTGATAATAAATTTGAATTTGTTGTGGGCTCGTATGTTGTGCAACATGAGCAATATAATCTACATTTTTTTCATCTAGCCCTGCCGCTTCAGGCACTAACTGGGTTAGTTGTGTTAAATGTGTAAGTGCAATTAAATCATCAAGCAATGCCACATAATTAGGATTACGACTTGCCACCTGCGCAATCTCATCCATTAACGCAGCGCCATCTTGTGCAAGTAATGCTGCAAGCAAGCTTTGGCTATAATGAGTATCCATTAAACCAAGCATTGTTTGTACTGCTTGATTATTAATATCACCATTTGTTTGCGCAATAGCTTGGTCGGTTAAGCTAAGTGCATCACGCATACTGCCATCAGCGGCTTTTGAAATAATGCTAAGTGCATCGGTATCAAAGCTAAGCTGCTCTTGAGTAAGTACGTGTTCAAGCTGTGTTTTAATTTCACTTTGCGACAAGGCATTTAAGTTAAATTGTAGACAGCGAGATAAAATAGTAACTGGTAATTTTTGAGGATCGGTGGTCGCCAATAAAAATTTCACATGCTCTGGTGGCTCTTCAAGCGTTTTTAAAAGCGCGTTAAAGCTGTGCTTAGAAAGCATGTGAACTTCATCGATTAGGTATACTTTATAACGTCCACGAGTTGGTGCATATTGAACGTTATCAAGTATTTCGCGAGTGTCTTCTACTTTTGTACGAGAAGCCGCATCTATTTCGAGTAGGTCAATGTAGCGCCCTGCTTCTATATCCAAACAGCTGCTACATTGTCCACACGGATTTGCAGATATACCTTCATCGCAATTTAAGCTTTTAGCAAAAATACGTGCAATGGTGGTTTTACCTACACCGCGGGTTCCAGTGAATAAATAAGCGTGATGCAGTCTATTTTGCGTAAGCGCATTTACAAGCGCTTGCTTAACATGAGACTGCCCAACCAATTCATGAAAGGTTTGAGGACGCCATTTTCTCGCTAGAACCTGATAACTCATCGATTACTCGCCTTCGAATTCAACCAATTTTAGGATTTTAATACCCATTTTTTTGATGCGCTGCTCGCCACCAAGTTCTGGTAGTGATACAACAAATGCTGCATCTGTGGCTTCGCCACCTAGTTTATTAACTAACTTAGCAGTGGCTTCAATTGTGCCACCAGTTGCTAATAAGTCATCAACTAGTAATACTTTGTCGCCAGGTACAATTGCATCTACATGCAGTTCTAGCGTGTCTTCACCGTACTCAAGTAAGTAATCTTGGCGAATAACTTCGCGTGGTAACTTACCTGGTTTACGTACTGGAATAAACGGAATGCCTAACGCATAAGACAATGGCGCACCAAAAATAAAACCACGTGATTCTGTGCCTATGATTTTAGTAAAGCCCTGATCTTTATATTCTGCGATAAACGCGTCAATAGTTGCTTTAAAGGCTTCTGGATTTGCCATTAAAGTGGTTACATCGCGAAACATAATGCCCGCTTTTGGATAATCAGCAATTGTAGTTATGCTGTTTTTGATAATTGCTGGTGTTACTTGAGTCATAATTTTAACTGCTCAATTGTTTATATTACAAAGCAGGTGATTATAACCTTAACTAACCTTTAATTGCGAGTTTGGCGTTATTATAAAAGAAGTATTAAATATGGACGGGGTAATTAAAATAAAGTGGTTCAAGGCTGAAGTTAGCAACAGCCTTCATAAACGCTATACATTTTACGTTAAGCTAGTGATCCAGCCTAATATTGCATTTAAACAACCAATCCCTGCAAATACAGCTAAAAAAGCAAGAAAGTAAGTAACGTTGAACGGATCTTTAAAGTCTTTATCATCTGACATTGGTACAACCTTTTATTAAGCACGGCAAATAAGGCTGCCATAATAGACGATGTAAAATCATCAATAAAGACCTTAGTCTTGATTTTTTGTCACAATTACTCCTCGTTCAACCATAGCATTAAGAGTAACCAGTGCACCTTGAGTAATTTGCTCTGCATTAAATTGTGGTGCATGAGCTAATACCTGTTGGCAGACGTTGTCAAATGTCGCGCCTTCGCTTGTCTCTATGATTGACAATAGCAAAGCTGTCATCGCATTCGTAGCCAGAAATTGAACGTCGTCATTTTCGTCTCTATATACAACAAAATAATTAGGCTGAGGTGATGGCTCTTTTGGTTTAAAGCGATTGCTAATATTTTGAACCGGAAATTGATAACTTAAATTTCTTGCCGTTTTCGATAAATATAAAGCTGAACTAGTGAGCGCTGTTGTTTGTAATTTTTTCTCTTGCTCATCTTCGTGTGCAATGGATACATCTAGCTCTACCCATTCATAATGGGCAAGCTCAAGCATAAACACGGGATCGTATTTTTTCATTTTATAATCACTTGATAAGTAATTAATAAACTCCCCTGCTATGTCTAAAAAGTACGGCGAATGACAATCATATTCGCTAAAAAACTGGCGTACGAGGGCTTGCCATTGCTTCTGGGTATATAACGTTTTTAATACCGGAAAACCTGATGATATAAAACCTTCAATGTTATTAAAAAATAGGTCGCGATAAATAGCCATACGCCTGTCTTCGATACCGCTGGGCTTTTTATTTTTTTGAGGCTCGCGAATATGCGCCATAAATTCGTTTTGTATTTCAATAAAGCTCATAACTAGGCACTCTTTTAATGTTGATAAAGGCTTATATTAAGCTCGTTGTTTTGAAACAGTTGAATCAAAGTGTTTAGCCTGTAGATCATGAATTATATCTAACTCTTTGGTTAAAACATTCATGGTAGGAATATTAAAATCGCGCTCAAGCAAGGTTGGAAATACGCCATGCACTTCGTATGCTTTATCGAGTAGCTCCCAAACAGGATCAATCACATCAGCGCCATGTGTATCAACAATTAAGTCATCAGCCTCATTATAATGGCCAGCAACATGCCCATAGGCTATACGATTAGAGGGTAACCCAGTTAAAAATGCTTGCGCGTTGTAGCCATGATTTATCGAATTAACATAAATGTTATTCACATCAAGTAAAAGCTTGCAGTCAGCTTGCTCTAAAATAATATTCGTAAATTCAAGCTCTGATAATTGCTGTCCAGGAGCACCATAATAGGAAACATTTTCTATCGCAATTTGCTGCTCTAGTATGTCTTGAACTTGTTTAATGCGAGGTACAACATGTGCTATGGCATCTTGTGTAAATGGAATGGGCATTAAGTCATACATATGCCCTGTACCGGAGCAGTAACTTAAGTGCTCACTAAAAATTTTTATATTGTGCTCTTCAAAAAACACTTTTAAAGACTTAACAAATTCAACATCAAGAGGTTCGGGAGAACCGATAGACAGTGATAATCCATGACACACAAAATTATTAGCATCGGTTAATGTTTTAAATTGCTTTTTAAAGCGTCCACCCAGTTTTAACCAGTTCTCTGGCGCAACTTCTAAAAAGTCTACTTGATTAGGTACATGCTCAAGCAGCTCATCAAGCATTTCTCGTCGTAGGCCAAGGCCCACCATCCCAAAATCTTTACTTTGAGTTTGTATCATAACTACCTCTAACTTAACAAAAAAGGGCCTTAGGGCCCTTTTAGCATAACTTATTTAGAATAAGATATTAACGGCCACCACATTTACCTTCGCCGCACTTACCTTCTTTTTTAGTTTTTTTAGCGTCGCCGCCACATTTACCTTCACCACATTTGCCTTCTGTTTTAGCTTTTGCGTCTTTTGCATCGCCGCCACACTTACCTTCGCCGCATTTACCTTCTTTTTTATCTTTTGCGTCGCCACCACATTTGCCTTCGCCGCATTTACCTTCTTTTTTACCTTTTGCATCGCCGCCACATTTGCCTTCGCCGCATTTGCCTTCTTTTTTATCTTTTGCGTCGCCACCACATTTGCCTTCGCCGCATTTACCTTCTTTTTTATCTTTTGCGTCACCGCCACATTTGCCTTCTTTTTTATCTTTTGCGTCGCCACCACATTTGCCTTCGCCGCATTTACCTTCTTTTTTATCTTTTGCGTCACCGCCACATTTGCCTTCACCGCACTTACCTTCTGCAGCATCTAATTGGTAACCTGTTACTAGTTGTTGAAACTCAAATGGGTTAGCTTGTACATCTGCAGATACAAAACTTGCAGAGCCAACTACTACTGCACCTAAAGTTAACGCGATTGTATTTTTTTTAACTGTATTCATTTTATGACTCTCTTTAATCAAGGATTGTAAATCTCAGCAATAAAAATGTATTTTTAAATTGCTTGTATGCTTAAGTAGACCCGTACAAAAATAAAAACTTTCATTTATTTTCATAATATTTACTTTTGCAATTTATACATCAAATATGGGCGGTAATTACAGATTTATCAATGTGTGATTTACAGGTAAACTATGCCCCCAGTTTTTTATCAAAATTAATCTCTTTATGAAACTTGTTTTAGCACCTATGGAAGGTGTCGTTGATTTTAAAATGCGCCAATTACTCACAGACATTGGTGGGTTCGATTTGTGCGTTACAGAGTTTGTAAGAGTGGTTGAAACATGCTTACCTGACAAAGTTTTTCATCGATTTTGCCCTGAACTACATAATAATGGATTTACACGAGCAGGTACTCCTGTGCGTGTTCAATTACTCGGTCAAGAAGCAAATCCGTTAGCCGAAAATGCAATAAGAGCAATCGCATTAGGGTCCCATGGGGTCGACCTAAATTTTGGTTGCCCAGCAAAAACAGTTAATCGTAGCCGAGGGGGGGCTGTACTGCTTAAAGACCCTGACCATATGTATACGATTATTAAAGCAGTCCGAGATGCTGTAGATGATAAACATGAAGTAAGTGCAAAAATTCGCTTAGGCTTTGATGATGACAGTAACAGCCAAGAAATTGTTGATGCTGTGGTAAGTGCAGGTGCAAATAGTGTAGCTATTCACGCCAGAACCAAACGAGATGGTTATAACCCGCCAGCTTATTGGGAAAAAATTCCACCAATAATAAAAGGTAAGAATATTGCAGTTGTTGCCAATGGTGAAATTTGGCAAGTAGAGGACGCAATGCTTTGTCAAAAACGAAGTGGGTGCACTGATTTAATGCTTGGTCGTGGCGCCCTTTCGCACCCTGATTTAGCAAAAAAAATTAAAGCTCATGTAAATAATGAGCAATATGATAGCCTTGAGTGGGAGCATATTATTTATCACTTAATTCACTCAGCTATTCATCAAGACCCCGCGAAGGATGAAAAATACTTTGCTTCACGTACTAAACAATGGCTTGGTTATCTAAAACGCCAGTACCCGCAAGCTATCGATTTGTTTGATGAAATCAGACGTTTAAAAAGTAAAGAAGATGTGGCGAGCGTATTAAATAAATATGCCAAAGCACCTCAACTTGATTCAAATCATAACGACCAACTTAAAGACTCTAGATAATATCAGAATAACGTAAAGCCCATTTAATAAGGTTGTACTGATAATGCATCATCAAAAAAGACTTAACGATGAAATAGCACAAGTTAAATTAAATATATTAACCATGCTTTCTAAATCAGCTTACCCTGCACATCACCATTTAATACAAATTTTAGCTGATACAGCAAATAATGAATGGTTAGACTGCGCAGCAGAGAAGTTAGGCCCTGAGTATGCACTTTTAATCAGTCGCATGACCAAACTAGAAGCCGCACTAAGTCAAATAGAAATTGGCCAGTATGGCTACTGCTGTGATTGTGAAGAAAAAATATCAGCTAAGTCACTTGAACTAGACCCCGCAACTCAACGGTGTACAAAGTGCGCACAATAAGCGCACTTTCAAATCATTATATAATGTGTTGTATAAAGCTAAATGATTGCCCTGGGTAGAGAATTATATCTTCAACCAAGTACTGGGCCTCTTCTGGACTCATTTGTAGGCGCTTTATAAGGTTTACCTTTGCTTGAGGCAAAGTCCACGCATGGTAGTGAATACCTATATCTGATTCCATCATCGCAAGCATCAATGTTTTATCTTTATGAGACATATCCATAGCGATCGCCATTGCAGGTAAGTCTTGATAGTTAGCCTGCCAATCTAAGCCTTCTATTAATTTTTCATCAGATAAATACTGAACTAAAAACGATTTTTGGTGAGAAGTTGGCAGCTTACTGTCGAATGCAACACGATCTAATACTTTTATTTTTTCGTTTAAAAGAGTAACCCATTCTAACGGTGAATGTACTTCGCCACTAAAGTAATTAAGTTTGCTCTGATACCACTGAGTGCCATTTGGCAGACCTCTTAGACCCACACTTCCTCTTGGCTTATAACTAGCTAAATAATCGCTAAAAGCTCTTATATGGCTTTTAAGCGCTGGTTGAACATGGTTACTTGCTATCGCACTTAATACATAGCTTTGTAACAATGTAAGTTCAACCTTGTTCAGCTTTAAATTGCTTTGTTGAGCACTGTCTAGGGTATCTTGGGTTAACTTGAGCCAAGTAATAACATTATCCGGTGTGTTTTTTGAGCCTTCAAAAGCGAGCATGTTTTCTAAAACATTTACTTGGGCTGGCCAATTAAAGTAGCGTTCAGGGAAACGCTCTGCAATTACCAAATAGTTTACTTGCGCAATTTGATTTAGATTAAGCTCCATACCCATTAGGCTCTGATAAATAGTATGGCGTTTTGTTAAGTAAGCATCAGAGAAAACCAATTGATCTTTTTCAATGTTATTGCCTTTAGTAGCACCTGTTTGTACAAGCGCCATGTTTAAAGCTTTTAAAGCGACTTGTGCGTCCTCAAACGACTCATAAGGTTGAGGCTGCTTTGAACATGCAGCTAAAAATAGGCACAGTAGTGATGATAAAAAGAGCTTTTTATACATAGTAGTTCCAATAAAAAAAGCCCCAGAGGGGCTTTTTATAAGTTGCTTAAGCTAATTAAAATTAAATTTTAACACCGTTGCGAGCGGCTTTATCTTTAATATATGTAGACCAACCTTTTGCAAACTTACGTGTGCGAGGGTCATCCATAGCTTTAGTAATTGCAGCATATGCTTGCTTATACTTACCTTGGTAGTAATACGCTTCAGCTAAATCTGAATAAATTGTGCCTTTTTTGTCAGAGCCAAGCTCTAATGCTTTGTTCAAGCGAACAATAGCAGCACTGAATTTTTCAGATTGTAAAAGTAATGAACCTGCTTTGCGGTAAAGCTCAGCGTCGTCATCAAATTTAGCAGCATCTTCGTAGTACTTAGCAGCTTTTTCTAAATCTTTAGAACGATGGTAATTACTCGCAATCGCGCTAACATTCTGCTTTGTACGTTCTACTTTTTCACTCTTAATGGCCTTTTCTAGCGTTACAGCTGCTTTATAAGGGATCTCATTTAGAGAGTAAAAGTTAGATAAGACTTTATACTCAACTTCATTTTCAAAGTAACCATTCTTGTATGCAACTTCCATAGTTGCTAAACCTTTAGAATAATCTTCAGTTTGTAGGTAATACTTACCTAAGCTAACCCAAGCTTTTTTATCATCAGGCCATACACGAACAATTTCTTCGCCAATTTTAACCATGTTTGCATAATCTTTAAGCTCAAAGTATGCGCCAAGTTTTAATTGGTAAGGGCCTTTGTTAGGCTCTTTTTGAAGTTTTATTGCCTTATCTGCTGGTTCAAAAACATCACGGTATTGCTCTAACTGATAGTTAGCTTGAGCAATACGTGTATAAACCGTAGGGTCCTCTTCACCGGTAAAGTCCATCCAAGCTACATATGCTTTTTTAGCTTCTTGGAACTTTTCTGTACCAGCGTATAAGTCACCTAACAACTTAAGAGTTTGTTCTTGATCAGCAAAGTTTAAAACATCAGGTGCAACGGCTTGCTTAGAGTACTTGATCGCTTCGTCATACTTTTCTTTTTGAGCGTACATGCTACCTAAGTAACGATTTACGGTCGCTTTATCAAAGTCATTCGAAGGCTCGATTTCTCTAAGCAAAACAATTGCTTCATCAACTTTTTCTTCGTTGTACAAATCAAATGCTTTAATTACTTTTTTACCAGTACGCTCGCCCATGATTTTAGTTTTTGCTTTTTTACGCTCTTCAATCTTTGCGTAATCCGGCGCTGCTAAAACAGATGCACTTAAAGTAGCACCCGACACAGACATAAGAATTGCAAGAGCAGTTACTTTAGAAAAATTTCTCATTACTCGCCTCCTTAGTTGCCTTGGTTAAGTTTAAAGTCTAATTGAACTTGTAAACCTGGTTGTTTCTGTGGTTTTCCGTCAATGATCTTAGGACGGTACTTCCACTTACGCAGTGCACGTTTAGCTTCACGGTCAAAGATACGTTTCGGTTCTGCGTCAATTACTTCAACGTCAGTTACTCCACCTAGCTCATCAATTGTGAATGAAAGTTGAACCCAACCTTCTTTACCATCACGTGCTGCTTGCGTTGGATATTTTGGTTCTATACGAACGATAGGTGTCGCATCACCATCTCGTCCAAATGCACCAGGACCACTTAGTCCACCTGCCGAACTACCAACATCAATGCTTCCCATATTAAATGACATAGCACCAGGATTTGGATTATTATTTTCCGGCTGTGGCGGCTGCGGTTTAGGCGGCTGCTTTGGCGGTGGCGGAGGAGGAGGCGGTACACGCTTCCTCTCCTGCACCTTAGATTCAGGCGGATTCGTCATTATTTCGACTATGATCTGCTCTTTTTGTTCCGTATTACGGTCAGCCCCACCAGAGATGAGGAATGCCATGAAGTAGAACAAGCCGAAAGTAACTGCCCCACCTGCAATCAGTGAAAACAGAAAACGAATCATTACTGATCTCCAGCTATTGAAATTCTCAGGTTATCACCCGTCGCTTTAATCTGGTCCATAACTTTAACCACTACGCCGTGTTTTGCTTCTTTATCAGCTTGCAAAATTACAACTTCAGTAGGTTGTTCTGCTAATAAACTTTCGATTTTTGCTGAAATACGTTCAACATCAACCTGCTGTTTATCAATCCAGATCTCGCCGTTACTACGAATAGCAATAAAAATGTTAGCATTTTTTTGCTTAGTAGCTTGAGCCGCTTTAGGTTTATTGACCTCGATACCAGCCTCTTTAACGAACGATGTAGTTACGATAAAGAAAATAAGCATGATAAATACGATGTCAAGCATTGGCGTCATATCAACCGCTGCTTCTTCTTCTTCACGAAAACGTTGTTTACGTGCCATATTTAATTCTCTCTCTAGTGATGAGGCATACTATCAATAAGTTTGGCTTTCACCATTTTAGCTTTTGTCTCAAGACGTGAGCTAAAAAATACTCCAGATAATGCCGCAACCATTCCAGCCATTGTTGGGATTGTTGCCATTGAAATACCTGATGCCATTAAACGTGCGTTACCCGTACCCTGGTTGGCCATGGTTTCAAAAACCGAGATCATACCAGTAACAGTACCAAGTAAGCCTATTAAAGGACAAACAGCTACTAATGTCTTAATCAACAACATACGCTGATCTAATTTTTCAGACGCTTCAGAAATCCATGCTTCACGGATTCTGTGTGCGTACCAAGACGTAGTGTCTTGGCGGGCATCCCACTTTGCTACAATTTCTTTCGCTGTGCGAGGAAATTCTGCAAGTAGGAACCAATAGCGCTCAATCATTAAAACCCACATAAGAAAGAGTGCTATCGCGACCACGTATAAAACCTGGCCGCCTGTGCCAACAAAATCCCTGATAGATTCCCATATCTCCATCAGGACTAGCATTAGGCTTTCTCCTTCTCCGCGTGAGTAGCAACGATACCCGCGCTTTGCTCATCAAGGATGTGTAATACCGACTTACTACGACCAGCTACAAGAGCATGAAGTAGAATTAGTGGTAATGCAGCAATTAGACCTAGCGCTGTAGTTACAAGTGCTAGAGAGATGTTACCTGCCATGATCTTCGGATCACCCGTACCGAACAATGTGATTGTTTGGAACGTTAAGATCATACCGATTACTGTACCTAGTAGACCTAGTAACGGTGCGATTGCAGCAAGAATCTTAATTATATTGATACCAGCTTCAATGCGTGGCGTTTCACGTAGAATCGCTTCATCAAGTTTAAGCTCAAGGTTTTCAACATCTTGGTTCTTGTTGTCATGGTACACTTTAAGAATACGACCCAGTGGGTTATTTGTATTCGGTGTAGCAACATTTTTAAGCTGGCTCTTAATCTTACTAGTAGTAAGTGTAAGGTCAACAAAGCGGATTAGAGTAATTAGCATACCTAGGCCAAGTAAAGCCGTGATGATATAACCAACTACGCCACCTTGATGGAAGTATTCCATAAGGGTCGCTTTTTGAGTGTTGATACGTAAGATAGCACCACGAGTCGGATCTATGTAAACACCAGCGTAGTTATCTGGTGATGTATTTTCTAGAGCCGTGATACCGTCTAAGATATAACCGTCTGGTTGCTTACCTAGAGGCTGGATAGACTTAGTCTCTGGTGAATAAATTAAGTAACCATCGTCTGTAACTAAGTTAAAGTTACCGATACGTGTTACTTTTTTCATTGACGGGTTACCGTCAAGACCAGCAACTTCAGTTTCAAAAGTTGAAACTTTAGCTGATTCTGTCATTTCAGTTTGAAGTGAAATCCAAAGTTCTTCAAGTTCGCGAACTGTAGGAAGTTCTTTAGCAGCTGCTAACGAACGTAAGATTTCAGCACGACCTGGTTTTTCAGCACTAACTAGTGACGCTTCGATAGAACCGATAGCATCTTGAGCTGCACGACGTACAACACCAAACATCTCACCTAAAGTACCTTGGGCACTTTGAAGAGCTGCTTCTTTTTCAGCTAGCGTATTTTCGTTTTGTGCATATTGCTTAGCTAAGCTTTCACCACGAGACTTCTCAGAAGCAAGTTGGCTTTTAGCTTTGTTAAGTAATGCTTGCTTGTCAGCACGTTCTGATAAGAACTCTTGCTCACGTTGCTTATTGATTTTACCTTCAGAGATACGCTCTTGCTTTACTTGCTCAAGAATTTTATCTAGAGCTCCAGTATTTGCATGTGCATTAAGCGCGGTACCTGCAGAAACAGTTAGTACTGCTGCAACAGCAAAACCTTTAAATAGTTTCTTCATTATTGATTACTCCGCGCCAAAGATAGGTAGTTTAACAAGTTCTAATGTCGCTTGCTTACGCGCCATACGAATAACTTCTTTAACAGGTTTTAGGTATTCTTCGCCTAATTCTTTCCACTGTTTAGTGTTGTTATCCCACACCCAAGCATGTTTCAAGTCAAAAGACTGAGCAACGTAAGTGATACGACCTAACTGACCGATATCAACGTTAATGCTTTTACCATCAACTTCTAGAGTACCTTGTGAAGCAGATACAAGAGAGCTGTATGCTGTTTCAATAGTGTAAGCTTCAAGTACTTGACGGAATTTTTCAGACGTCGTTACAGACGCAGAAACCATGATCTCACGTAGTCTTTCAACACGTCCTAAACGCGTTTCAAGATTAAATGGAACGTCCGCTTTGATGAATTGCTCAAGCGTATCGATCATGCGATACATCAAAGGCACAACGTTTTGTTTAGTGTTATCAATAGTCGCGATTTGACGATCAAACGATTCAATTGAAGCGTTTTGGCTATCAACCAAGCGCGACACGTGATCGTTATACACTTTCATAAGTTCAGTCTCATCAACAACGCTACGGTACTCAGCGATTAGCTCCTGAGTTTGACCATATACATTGTCAATTTTAGTTTGAGACTTAACCGCAGCCTTTTGAATTTGTTGACCTGCTTTTTGCACGTCATTCAAAGGATCTGCAATCACATTGCTGCTTGCAAATGCAAATGCGCCAACCAACGCAGTTGCTACAAGACTCTTTCTGATTTTAACAGACATAGTTCCCAACCAATTAAGTAATGTTACTTTTATAATTTAATTATCCTCCGAGGAGAACAACCCTGATATCTTTTAATAGATATCAACCTTCCAATAATGCTAAATGCAATTAGCGCTGTCAACTTGATGTTTACTAATCTCAGTAAATAAATAGCTAAGTTAATGCTTAAACGAAAGTACCAGCCCACAACGGTTAACATTATTGCAACGAAGCTTTTTCTTAATATTTCTATTAAAGCCTTTTAAGGGGTGTATTTATTCGCATTGCACTGACATAAAACAACATTATTGCAACATTTAGCTAAAGCTGAATTCGCACTGAAAAAAAACTAAAAAAAATATAAATTGATATAACAAAAGTTATTTTTTACACGATTTTATCGTGTTATATCGCCTCAGTTACACTTCATCTGAAAAAACAAACCATTTGTCGCACAAAAAAACAACACTGGATAATATTTAATATCGGATACTCACGCTTTATATACGTTACTTTTAAAACTATTTTAAAACGTGTTTTTCCATAAATAGTAATAATAAACTCAACAATGCATTTCTTTTAGCAGCATAAAAGCTTTTGATAATTAAACAGGTTGTATTTACCGCTTTAAAGTATTCTTTAATACTATTTTAACGTTAAGGTTAATTCAGTAATTAAGTTAATCATGAAGAGTTACCCTACTTTATTAGTAATACACTATAAATGAAGCTTTACGTTCACATAATAAAGTAATAGAAGCACCTAGAAGCCTTTATCAATGAGTAGCCTTCGTCACACAGAGTAAGCTTGAAACAGAATTTGCATGGATTGATATTGAGCATCGATTTTATTTAAGCTGGTATCAGGCCCATTGAATAAATTCTTATGAATGGTTTTTAAAAGTATTAGAGGATTGTTTTGTCCGTTAGATTATTAGTTGTTTAGCTTTGCAAAGATAGAATGTTTGAGTAGTTTTTTAGATTTAAAAAAAAGGAGAATTTGAGGTATTAAAATAAATAGATTTAAGAAAGGGGAATTATGGTGAAACAGAAACCTGCTTCACCAAGATGAACTAGAGTTCACATAATAAATTATGCTGCTTCTACGTTCTCAGCTTCAGGGCCTTTTTGACCTTGTTTGATGCTGAATGTCACTGCTTGACCTTCGCTAAGAGTGCGAAAACCAGAACCAGTGATTGCGCTGAAATGTACAAACACGTCAGGACCATTTTCTTGTTCAATGAAACCAAAGCCTTTAGCTTCGTTGAAAAACTTTACTTTACCAGTAACCGACATACTAAATTTTCCTGTAAGTCAATAATTAAAATTCAGCCATATTATTATGGCAATATCCTCCCTGAGTCAATGCTCAAAAATATGGAGGTACAGTACAGGAACAAGTAATAACCTAACCGGTAACCTTAAACGCAGCACAATATCCGTAAATTCAATACATAAAAACTCAAAGCAAGGTAAGATTAACACATTATATTTTTTTTCGCTCTATTAATTAGGAATTATTTCTTAAAAATATAAATTTGTTTTAAATCGCCTTTAACTGACTAATTTACAAGCAAAAAACTATAAGTATTATTGTAATATTTATTGCTGTAAGCGAGATCAAAAGCCACCTACAACCACCCTGTCGTCGAATTACGCTTCAATAATATCAAAAGCACAAACAAAAAAGCCGCATTAAAAATTAAGCGGCTTTAGATTTAAATATATTATTGGTTATTCGACAGACCAATCCATTGTATTTTCAGCCTTTATAGGCACAACTTCAGAGTCGCCCAATGTATAACTTGCAGGTACTTTCCACGGCTTTCTTTGTAATGTAATTGTATCTGTATTACGCGGCAATTCGTAAAAATCAGGGCCAAAGTGGCTTGCAAACCCTTCAAGCATGTCCAAAGCTCCTGCATCCTCAAATGCTTCAGCATATAATTCAATAGCGGCATGAGCCGTGTATGCACCAGCACACCCACAGGCTGCTTCTTTTTTATCTTTATAATGTGGTGCAGAGTCAGTTCCTAAGAAGAATTTTTTATTTCCACTTATTGCTGCAGCCATTAATGCTTGCTGGTGAATGTTACGCTTGAGAATTGGCAAACAGTAATAATGTGGGCGAATTCCACCCGCTAACATATGATTGCGGTTATAAAGCAAGTGATGCGCTGTAATTGTTGCCGCTACATTGCTAGGTGCATTAACTACAAACTCTACTGCATCTTTAGTCGTAATATGCTCGAGTACAATTTTAAGCTCAGGAAAGTCATTTACTACATCTCCTAAAATTGTATCCAGAAATACTTTTTCACGGTCAAAAATATCAATCGACGAATCTGTCACTTCCCCATGCACTAACAGCAACATGCCTACTTCTTGCATTGCTTTTAAAACTGGATAAATATTTTTTACTGATGTAACACCCGAGTCAGAATTAGTGGTAGCGCCAGCAGGGTAAAGCTTAGCTGCTACTATTTTACCTGTCGCTTTAGCTTTTATTATTTCATCTGGTGTAGTTTTATCCGTGAGATACAAAACCATTAATGGCTCAAAGTTGCCTTGTGGATTTGCAGACATAATGCGTTCTCTGTACGACAATGCCGTATCTGTGCACGTTGCTGGCGGAACAAGGTTTGGCATAACAATAGCGCGGCCCATGTATCTGCTAATATCCCGTACAGTGTCTTTTAACTGGTCACCATCACGTAAATGTACATGCCAGTCATCAGGGCGAGTGATAGTAAGGGTTGTTACAGAGTTTGTATTATTACTTGTCATTACTTTGTTCCACGGCTGAATTTATCCGATCATAGGCATATGATGTTTTCGAGTAAAGATTTTATTAAAAATAAAGTTTTTATATGGATAAAATTACTGAGGTACTATTTAAAAGCACAATGAGCAAATTCAATGCTATTAGCTTATTGTAATGATTTATGATTAATTAAAACTCGCTATATTAAAACTTTACAGAGTATTGAAACCACTCATCGCTTTAATTTGTACAAAAACCCAAGATTAGGTTAACTTAACTGTGAATTTAAAAATAACAAGAATAATATAAATTGCCTATGTCTTATAAAACTGATGCGACTAGAGCGCTTGAGATAAAAACTGATCAACTAAGTATCATTAATCAATTTTCATCTAGTCTATTGCAACTCGATACATTAGAAGAATTGTTTGAGTATGTTACAACACACGTTGTAAATCGCTTAGGGTTTGTTGATTGTGTCATATATCTAGCTGACAATAATGCAAATACATTAAACCAAGTTGCATCAATGGGTATTGCACACGCGCGGGACAAATATCAAGCGGAACGTAAAATAATACGTTTTAGTGAAGGTATAACGGGCGCTGTTGCAACGACCGGAAAAGCGGTAATTATTAACGATGTAACGAAAGACAGCCGTTATATCGCTGATGAACGCCCTGCTCAATCAGAACTATGTGTTCCCCTTATATATAAAGAACAAGTTTTAGGTGTTATTGATTGTGAGCACCCAATCAAAGGTTATTTTACCAATGCACACCTTGAAATTCTTACAACAGTTGCTCACTTACTCAGTGCCAAGATTAACCAGGTTAATACAGTAAACAACTTACAAAAAACAGTTGAGCAACTCAACAATGCACAAAAATTAGAAAACAGCTTATTACAAATAGCTAACCTAACTTACAAAGCGAATGACCTAGATACATTTTTTAAAGCCTTGCATTCAATCATAAATAACTTACTTCGAGCCGATAACTTTTTTATCGCTCTATACGACAAAAAAGTAGATATACTTGACCTCGTTTATATAGTCGAAGAAGGTATAAACACTAAAACCCATCAAAAAATATCTAAAGAACAACTTAAAGACACCGCTTCATATTACCTTCTAAAAACAGAGCAAACCCTATTACTCAACAAAGATGCCTTTCAAAGTCACATTAATAACGGTGATTTTAAAATGGTAGGTCGGCAATCTGAGTCTTGGTTAGGTGTTCCATTTCAAACAAGTGATCGTATAAGCGGGGTTATCGTTGTACAAAGCTACGATAAAACACTGCATTACAACGAACACGATAGTGCTCTTCTAACGTATGTAAGTCGCCAAATAAGTATGGCAATTGATAGGCAATTAGCCCGCCAAGAACTTGAGCACAAAGCATTACATGACGAGCTTACAGGCCTTGCTAACCGCTCACTACTTATTGAACGTATAAAACATGCTATTTTACGTTTAACGCGTGCTAAAAAGAGTACTAGCCATGCCCTGTTGTATCTAGACTTTGACCGTTTTAAAAGTATTAATGATTCGCTCGGGCATGAAGTTGGGGACCACTTCCTTATAAAAATATGCGACTTGATTAAAGGTACAGTACGAAGCACGGATACATTTGCACGTTTAGGCGGCGATGAATTTGCAATTTTTATGGAAAACATCACGCATAAAAACCAAGTTAATGAAGCTTTAAACCGCATTAAAAACGCATTATCAAAACCTTTAAATATAGATAACCACTTACTCCAAGCATCAACGAGTATTGGGGTTGCCTATACAGATAACGTAAACGACAAAGCTTATATATTACTGCAACAAGCCGATGCCGCTATGTATGAAGCTAAGTCAACCGGACGTGGTCAGGTAAAGTTTTTTAATAACACGATGCGTAAAAAACTTAAAACCCATGCCGATATAGAAAACGACTTACAACACGGTATTGAACACAACGAGTTTGAACTTTATTTTCAACCAATTTTCACAATTACTACCAGTGAAGTTATCGGCTTTGAAGCACTTGTTCGTTGGCATCACCCTACAAAAGGGTTTGTACCCCCTAATGACTTTATACCGATAGCTGAAACTACAGGGCAAATTATAAATCTTGATTTACATTTACTTGATTTAGCGGCCCAGCATATTTCAAATTGGCACCAACAAGGCCATCGCTTTTTAAAAGTCACCGTTAATGTATCGTCACGACACTTTGCAAGCCTCGATTTTGTAGCGCAAATACATTCCATTTATAATAAGTACCAATTACCTCTAGGTTCTTTATGCTTAGAAATTACCGAATCTGGCTTAATAGAAAATCTAGAACTCGCCACTCAAATAATTGAAGGTCTCTCACCTTTAAAAGTAAAATTATGTCTTGATGATTTTGGAACAGGTTATTCAGCACTAGGCTACTTGCACCAACTGCCTATTCATATTTTAAAAATAGATAAAAGCTTTATTGACCATCTACAGGATTCTACTAACCCACTTGTTGAAGCCATTTTATCACTTGCGCAATCATTAAAACTTGAAGTTGTAGCTGAAGGAATAGAAACAGTTGAGCAATTAACTATTTTGCAATCCACCGCGTGCGACTATGGCCAAGGCTTTTTAAAATCAAAACCTGTTACTGCCAAAGAAGCCATATTACTAATTAATAAATCCTTATAAAAAGAGCCAGCGAGTAGGTCGCTGGCTTAGGTATTACGCATATACTCTCCCATTGAGCTAAACTTAAGCTATAAGGCAAAACGACTCTATTTTTTAAAGCACAATCTAAAGTAAGCATTCAACAAACCTCACCTCATACCGTTATCAGCATGGTTAAAACTCACGCTGAGCTAAAACGCACAGCAATCGTTATATTTAAAATACAACATGAAGCAAACTCATCTAAAACTCATCAAACCAGTTTTCAAATGACTTTTATCATTACTAACTCTAATATTTTCACGATTCATAGCGATAAACTGCAATAAAACGCATTATTTTAGCCATCTAGACGTTGAAACGTTTTTTATATAGGCGTAGTATGTAATTAATCTGAGCTGAACTCACTTTTCCCATGAGAATTTTTAAAGATGATTGGTATTAAACATTTAAAAACCATAGCAACCCTAAAAGAAACAGGATCTTTGGTTAATACAGCACGAGAGTTATTTTTGACACAGTCTGCTTTATCTCATCAAATCAAAGATTTAGAGAATAAATTGGATTGCCAATTATTTGAGCGTAAAACTCAACCAGTCCGCTTTACCCCTCAAGGAATGCTATTACTTGAATTAGCTCACGAAATATTGCCAAAAATGGAAGCGACTAAATGTCGTTTAAAAGAAAGCTTAAACCAGCCTATTTCTCAACTACGTTTGAGCGTGGAATGCCATGCATGTTTTCATTGGTTATTACCTACTATTAAAGAATTTAATAACTTTTGGCCTGATATAAAAATTGATTATGAACGTGGCTTTAGTTACGACGCTATTCCTGACTTACTAAGCGATGAGCTCGATTTAGTTTTAACGTCTGACATACGCGAACCCGACACATTAGAATACGCGCACTTATTTGATTTTAAATTGAAGCTTATTGTGGCGCCGGATCATGAACTTGCTAAAAAAGCGTATGTAACAGCGCTTGATTTAAAAAACGAAACTATTATTTCATACCCTATCCCGCGTGAACGCCAAGATATATTTAAGCATTTCATTCAAAATGCTCGTTTTGACGGTACACTAAAAACGGTTGACCAAGGACTACTTATTTTTCAACTAGTAAGTGCTGGCATGGGCGTTGCTGCTTTGCCCGATTGGCTAGTTACACCTTATGAAAGCCAAGGCTTAATTAAATCAATTCCTTTAGGCGCTCTTGGCCTTACTCGCCCTATGTATTTAGCGATGAAAAAAGACATGAAAGATAACCCTGTTTATCGTCACTTTTTAAATACATGTAAGCTAAATAACGGTCGATAATCATCAATATAATAAGTAATATCGCTGTAATTAACTCTACAGCGTTTAACTCTTATGTTTGTTATTAAAAAAATGATTGGTGGTTTACTTATGCCACTGCCTCTATTTGGTTTATTTGCGTGCCTGATGCTCCTACTGGCATTTAAAGGCCGCAAATCAGCTCTCTTCTTATCTACTTTAAGCTTAATTGTATTACTTGCATTGAGCACACCCTTTATCGCCAATTTAATTATCCAAAATAATGAACCTGAGTCGCTTGCATTTAATACTCTAAAGCATCCAAAAATAGACAAAATAGTTGTACTAGGTTGCGATATAAACCCAAATTCGGCTTTAAGTTCAAATAATCAATTAGGTAATTGTGCGCTAACGCGCTTAGTCGAAGGTGTAAAACTGGCGAAACACTACCCTAATGCAGAGCTTATAGTTTCAGGCGGGGGTTATAAAAATACCACTAATAGCGGGCTTATGTATCAAACGGCAATTAGTTTAGGCGTTAATAAGAGCCGTATTTTCCAAAATCCAAAAGCAATGGATACAGGTGAAGAAGCTAAATTACTGGCATCAAAATTAGTCGACTTTAAAGTTGCACTAGTAACATCTGTACTGCACATGCCCCGTGCCAAAGACTTATTTAATGCTCAAGGTATTGAAGTCATAACCGCAGCCACTGATTATCATAATTTTGCTGCACTTCCATGGAGCAAGCAGTTTATTCCCAATGCTCATGCTTTACTTGTGGTTACGCAATACAGTCACGAAGTAGTAGGAAATATATGGATAAGTTTGCGCCGCTGGATAGATCCAGAGGCGCTGTAACTTATATAGCCTAATTAAACTGGGTTATCTATGTCTATAAATGTCACATCAAAACCATGCTCTTGAGCAAGTAACTCACCTAGTGCTTTTACACCATAGCGCTCTGTTGCATGATGCCCAGCTGCAAAAAAATCAATGTTTTGCTCACGAGAACTATGAATTGTCTGCTCCGATGCTTCACCCGTTAAATAAGCATCAATGCCTTGATCTGCTGCTAAATCAATATATCCTTGCCCGCCACCAGTACACAGTGCAATGGTTTCTATTTTAGCTGAACGTACTAAGCTTGTGAGCGGGGTTCGATTAAGCACTTTTGCAATTTTATCTGCAAAATCTTCACCACTTAATGGTGTTTTTAAACGCCCTTTCATTGCTACGCTATTTGAAGTTGGCTCTAGCCCTGTTTCAATTTCAATATCTAATAACTTTGCAAGTTGTGCGTTATTGCCAACTACTGGATGAATATCGAGTGGTAAGTGATAGCCGAATAAATTAATATCGTTTGCTAGTAGCGCGCCTATGCGACGCTTTTTCATACCCGTTATTGGTTGAGATTCCCCTTTCCAAAAAAAACCATGATGAACCAAAATAGCATCTGCTTGTTGCTCAATGGCTGCTTCTATTAAAGCTTGACTTGCGGTTACACCCGTCACAATTTTTTTAATTTCGTTTGTACCTTCGACCTGTAAACCATTTGGGCAAAAATCTTTTATTAAATGAGGTTTCAAAATGTCATTTAGGAGTTGGTTAAATTCTCTACGTTGCATACAACTTACCTTACTTAGCACTGAATTTTGTGCAAATTTTGGCGTTTATAGGCCTAAAATGGAAGGAAAATCGCAAAAAATTGAAAAACTGTTTTAAAATAGGTATAAATACCTCTTCTTTATCTGTGTTCACAACGTATAGGGTCTCTGATGAGCAAACTAGACAAAACAGAAGTGTTATCTGCCTTTGAAGCAGCGTACGAAACTGCCAATGGTAAAAAACCTGAAATCACAACCAAACCTGGTTGGTACAGCATTGATGGCGGTAAAAATTTACGCCTAGCTGACGTAGCAGAGCTTACTAAAAAATTAAACTCTGGTAAAACAACTAAAACGAAAAAACCAAAAGCAGCTGCTCCTGTTAAAGCACAGAAAAAAGCGCCATTCACTGTTGTTACCGAAAATGAAGAAGGTTACACAGCGGAAGAACTTTGGATTGTAATTTTAGCTCGTAAAGATCATGACTGTCGCTTACCGCGCGGTGTTGTTTAATCAACATTTATGATTTTTAAAAGAAACCGCGTTAAGCGGTTTTTTTATATCCGTTATTTGCCAAAAACATAAAGCTTTATAAGTTGTGTAAGGCTAAAAAAAGCGGCTAATAGCCGCTTCCAAAAGATCAAAATAAATTACAGTTTTTCAAAATAAAGTGGTTCGCGCTCTTTTTTACCCACTTCATTCATTGTCTCTGCATTGAATAATCGACCATTGATCATGGTGTAATCTACTTTATCAGAATCTCGAATATTTTTAAGCGGATCACCATCTATAACCATTAAATCAGCCAGTTTACCCACTTCAAGCGAGCCTACGTTTTTATCAAGCCCTAAATACTTAGCCGGATCGAGTGTCGATGCACGTATTGCCTCAAGCGGTGTCATTCCGCCTTGTGCAAACATCCACATCTCCCAGTGTGCACCTAAGCCTTCACGCTGACCGTGCGCACCTAAGTTAACTAATACACCTAGGTCTTGCAGCTCAGCAGCAACGCGTGCGTTATTAAAGTGATTATAGTGATGATCGGGCGCTTTAATGCGGCGCATAGAGCGTGGTAATAATTGATTTTTTGGCACAAATTTACTTAAACGCGGGTGATTCCACACATCAGTTTTATCGTACCAGTAGTTCTCACCCCAAATGCCACCATAAGCCACTACAAGTGTTGGTGTGTAACCAACATCACTTTGCGACCATAACTGCTTTATATCGTCGTATATGTTCTCTACAGGGATTGAATGCTCAATACCTGTGTGTCCATCTACAATCATACTTAAGTTATGTTGTAATAATGAGCCACCTTCAGGGACAACCATCATTTCAAGTTCACGGCCTGCTTCAATAACTTGTTGGCGCTGCTCTCGGCGTGGTTGGTTATACGACTTAACACTAAACGCCCCTACTTTTTTAAGGCGCTCTAAATGAAATTTAGCATCGTCTAACGAGTCAATATGCGACGTATAACCTGGCATATTTGCGCCATATAAAATAGTACCGGTTGAGAAAATACGCGGGCCAACAATCATGCCTGCCTTTTGCATTTCGCTTGCGGTAAATATTTCAGAGGTATCGTTTGATGGATCGTGAATTGTAGTTACACCCAGCGCTAAACCTGCAAAGTTTTTCCAGTTTTGCTCAGGTATAATTTCACCGCTTGCTTGCGAGCCATGTGCATGAGCATCAACAATACCAGGCATAATTGTTTTGCCTGTTACATCAATAACCTCAGCACCTTTAGGGATGCTTATCTCGCTGGCTGTACCAATTGCTTTAATATGCTTGCCATCAGTGATAATTACACCATTTTCAATAACCTTTTCGCCGTCCATCGTTATAATTTTTGCACCAGTGAGCGCAATCATGCCTTTAGGCTCTGCCATTTTTTTACTGAAACCGATATTATCGCCACTTTTCACTTTAAAGTCGGCATCTTCGGCTTTGTTAATAGCAAACATCCCCTCAAGGCTTGCATGATAAAGCTCAGGCCCTAATGTCCAATAAAGTTTGTTGCTCTTAGCACTCCAGCTAATGTTTTCACCAGCACGTACCGATAACTGCTCTATTGGAAATTGACTGTCTTTAGGCCCAATATTAATTGTTTTACCACTTTGTACAAACGGGGTTACAAATACTTTAAATCGCTCTGCAAACGCTAAATATTTTCCATCTGGTGATACTCTAAATTCTGTCGCATGTTCTGACTCGTATAGTTTGCTAACTTTTTTACTTTCAAGCTCAACTACACTTAGCGTTGGTTTTGGCCAAGGACTCATTATAAAAACGCGATCGTTTGCATCTCCAAATTGAGGCTGATAACCACTTTTTGAAATAAGCTCACTTTTACCGCCTTTTGCGCTTACGCTATAAACCCCCGGATTAAGTGACCACTTAGGGTTTAAAATACTGCCGCCAGTGGCTTTTCGATAAACAACCGTTTTACCATCTGGGCTAAACGTTGGCTCTACGTACTTGCCAGGCTCTTTAGTAACTGTATCACCACGACCACTGCGCGCAGACACAACTCTCACTGACCCTTGTTTGTTATCATCCCATGTGGTGTAAACTATTTTTTTACCATCGCGAGAGTACTGTGGAAATAATTCGTAATGATCAGTTTGCTTTGTTAAACGCTTAATTTTACCCGACTCTAAATCACGTTTATAAATATGTCCAAGCGCTTCAAAAATTGCCGTTTCGCCATCTGGGCTTACTTGCACATTACGCAGCATTTTTACATCAAACTCATCAGTATCTAAGTTTTGTGTAAAGCGCACCGCTTTTTGAATTTTTTTACTTGTTTGCACTTTAAAAGGAATGGTTTTTACAGATTTGTCTGCAACATCTAGCTTGTGAATTGTGCCACCAGCCCAAAACACCAGTTCTTCGTTATCTGGTGTCCATGCAATGGTTGGGTATACACCATGAATAGCCCATGTTTCTTGCATATCTCGCTCAAGCTTATCGTAAAGCTTAGTGTGCTCACCGCTGGTTAAGTCATATAAATAAAGACTAGTTTGAAAATCATCACGCTTTATATACGCCAGTTTTTTTCCATCAGGTGACGGTGTAGGCCTAATAGCACCGCCCATCGTATCGATTATGGTTTCAATTTCACCCGTTTCACGGTCGTAGCGCTTAATTTTATAAATGCCCGCTACAGAATCCTTTGAATAATGAAAGGTTTTACCGGGTGTAGCATCATGCGAAAAGTATACATAACGACCATCCGGTGAAAACATTGGCTCACCTAAATCTTTTTGATCGTTCTCGCGTTTTGTAAGCTGTACGCCCTTGCCACCCGCTTTGTGATACAACCACACTTCACCGGCACCTAATGAACGGCTAGCTGTAAAGTGTTTACGTGCAACTAAATAGTCACCATCAGGACTCCATGCAGGGCTATTTAGTAATCTAAAGGTTTCATCGGTAACAGCGTGTTGATTTTCGCCATTTAAGTCCATAACCCAAATATTATCGCCACCACCTTGATCGGAGGTAAACGCAATACTTTTACCGTTAGGACTAAAGCGTGGTTGCATTTGCCATGCAATATCAGAGGTGAGCTTTGTAGCTGTACCACCACTCATTGGCATAGTGTAAATATCGCCAAGTAAGTCAAACACCACGGTTTTACCATCAGGGCTAATATCTATATTCATCCATGTGCCTTGCTCAACGCTAATTGCAGCGTCAACAAATTGCCCTTTTGGTGAATCTACTTGCCATTTTTGTTCGTCTTTTTCGGCGGCATTTACCTGCCCTATCGCTAATGACACCGACAGCGCCAATACTGTATGAAGCATTTTTTTCATGCGTTTCTCGCTTGTTATTGTTGCAGTAAAAACTATTTCACATGATTGCAACAAAAACAAACCCAACTTGCCAGCGTTATATGATAAAGCGCGGTTTATGTAGGTTTAATGCCAAACAATAGGGTCAAATTGATAGTAATTAACTAGCATACTATAAATTTCAGGATCGTATCGGCGAAGCTCTGCGGGTTTTTCGAGGAAGGTTTCGGTGAGTACAGCAAAAAACTCAGCTTCGTTAGTCGCACCATAGCTGTGAATAACATGCGGCATGCTATAAGCAACATGACTTTTTAACTGGGTGAAAGCACGGCTAAATACTCGGCCCCACTCTTTGTAATCTGCTGAGCTTTTTAAAATGGGCGTACCCGTTGTTTTACCTGTTTCTTGATCGAGTTGATGCGCAAACTCATGAAAAACTAAATTATGTCCATCACTTGGCAAGCGGTTACCTTCAAGCACGTCATGCCAACTGAGTACAAGCGTGCCGCCAGGCCATGACTCGCCTAGTCTTACCGTATTGTGGTAACTCACAAGTCCTGCACTATCGCGAGTTGATTGCGGAGCATAATAAGCACTTGGGTATAATAAAATTTCTTTTACATTTCTATATAACGGCCACGGTTTATTAAGCACTAATACACACGCATCGGCGGCTACAATTAACTTCATTGCAGACGTTAGCCTTAAGCCATCACAACCGACAAAGCGTTTTTCGTTTAAAAACCACGTAATATGTCGCTCTAACTTTTCTCTGTCAGCGTCGGTCATTTTTTTATAGATGGGCATGCAACGCAGTAAAATATCTTTTTGCTGTGAATTTAAAGCAAAGTCTTTATATTTACTGCGCCATAATCGGTTTTGAATTGATGGCCAACGCCAGAAAATCACCACAAAAAGAATTAAAACAACAATTAACAGTCCATTTATCATGGGGATTTCCTGAGCTAAGGTATGGTATATAAATATGTCCAGCACACGTGCTTTTCAAGCATATAAGGTTATGTATTTGAATATAAAGTAATTCACATCGCATTGCTTATAGATTACTTAACCTGAACTTTGGTTAAGAGATTTACTAATGTATTGGATCATGGTGATATTTAAATTTATTTTCTCTAGCCAGAGATTTTTAGTGAAAACAAGGTGAATTTACGCGTCAATAGCGGGCCTATTGCAAGTAAATTCAACGCAGTTAGCGCTAAAAATAGCTGCTTGAGATAGATTTATTATTCAGAGTTCAGGTTAATTACTGCTTGCACTGCCGTTAAATGACGTGTTTAAGTTAACCTTTGCAAAAGGAGTCAAATGTACCCTGCAATGTGTTTATAAATTTCGCTACGTGCAAACCATCCATTAATGAGTGGTGTACATCGATAGCTAAAGGCATTGTACCTGTGTGTTTATCAAACTGACCAAATACAAATTTAGGAATGCCTAAACTCTCCCCTTCACTAAATGCATGCGAAAACGAACTAAAATTCAGCCACGGCAAAACAGATATATGAATTAAGTCGGCCTGCCCTTCTGTTTGGGCAAATGCATCAGAAAATAACTGCTGTTGTTTCGCTTTTTTGCTTACGTCACTTGCATGATTTGCAAACTCTTTAAAATCGCTTGCGCTATTAAAATAACTAAAAACAAACGTATCGTTTTCAGACAACTCAACCACACTTGCGCGAACACTATTAAGTAACCATGGCCTACTATCTATTATACGTAGCATTATTGAATCGTACTCATGGCACGCTTTTAAGGTGCAATATACATATGCTTGAAAAAAAGAAAATTGATTGGTTTTGCAATAGTCGTAAAGTGCTTGAGCATCTAAACGCACACACACATTAAAATAAGGCTGAGAAAAGTGTTTAAATAATTCAAAGTGTTGCTTTCTAGGCCAATTATCTAAATCGATAGGCTGCATGAGAGAAGTTGAGGGAGTCATAATTTGCCGCACAAAATTAAAAATAAAGTGTACCGCTGTTCAGTAACAATTGCATTAACTTACAGATAAACAAAAGGTGTGCAATTGCACACCCTTATATAAATTAGAACTTAGATCACAGACCGTTTTTAATGATCTCTTGCGCTAATTCGTCAGCAATTAAATGCGTTGATTTTTGCTCTTTTTCGCTACGGGCAAAGATTTCAGTTAACGTATTAAAAATACCTTCAACATGTTTATTAGACGCTGCTGCACTGTAACCATCTGGCGCTGTTTCGTAATAAACATTAATAATACCACCGGCGTTAATTACGTAATCTGGTGCATATAAAATGCCTTTTTCACGAATAACTTCACCATGGCGAGATTCTGCCAGCTGATTATTAGCACAGCCTGCAATAATAGTCGCTTTTAAACGCGGTATAGTTAAATTGTTAATAGTTGCGCCTAGTGCACACGGTGCATAAACATCAACATCTAAGTCGTAAATGTCATCAATGCCAACCGCAGTTGCGCCAAAATCACTTACTACACGATCAATGGCGGCTTGGTTAATATCAGTTACAAACAACTCAGCGCCCGCATCATGTAAATGTTTACATAAACCATAAGCAACAGCACCTAAACCTTGAACAGCCACTTTCACACCTGCAAAATTTTGATGGCCACGTTGATGCTGTAGCGCTGCTTTAATTCCTAAAAAAGTACCGTATGCTGTAAATGGCGATGGGTTACCGCTTTTACCTTCAAGGCCCAGTACGTAATTAGTTTCTTTATTCATAATAGCTACATCAGCACATGTGATGTTTACATCTTCTGCTGAGTAATAGCTGCCATTTAATCGCTCTAATTGACGACCAAATGCACGGAATAATTGCTCAGATTTAATTTCTTTCGCATTACCTATAATTACAGATTTACCGCCACCAAAGGGTAAGCGCGCAACTGCATTTTTATAAGTCATGCCCTTTGATAAACGTAGCACGTCATAAACAGCATCTTCGTCGTTTGCATAATCCCACATTCTACATCCGCCAACTGCAGGACCTAGGTTGGTATTATGTACAGCAATAATTGCTTTTAAACCCGACTCTTCATCAGAACAAAAAACCACTTGTTCATGGTTATCAAATTCAACTCGATTAAACACAGCCACTTAAAATACTCCGAAATAGTTAACCCGTGAGAGGGTATGCGCGCTGGAAATTGCCGAGACTTTATCACTTCATATACGTGTTCGCTATACTCACAGATGATAAAACCAATGAAAACATTAAGCTTAAATTAAATAACCTAATTAAAACTTTTATATAGATAAAAAATTTACAAAACCGTCATTTTTAAGTTTTAAATACTATAAATATAAGAACCACACCGACTTACGTTTACGTGAACGTAATACAATTGTTGCATGTAAAGTTTAATATACAAGTGCTACCTGGCCGCTACGTACCGCTGCCTATAGGTTTCCAGTAAAAAGTAAGCTTTTTCGCAAACTGGTCAGAGCTGTAAACTTGCTAATAACTCTATTTAAAAAACAAAAAAGCGAGCACTAGGCTCGCTTTTTAAAAATACAAAACGTACGTTATTTTAGCTTGCTATCAAGCTCTTCAATTTTAGCTTTCCAGATAGCAGGGCCTTGTGTATGCGCATTGGCGCCTTCACTGTCTACTGCAACAGTCACTGGCATATCTTCTACTTCAAATTCGTAAATAGCTTCCATACCTAAATCTTCAAAAGCTACAACACGCGCTTTTTTAATCGCTTTAGATACTAAGTAAGCTGCGCCGCCTACAGCCATCAAATAAACAGATTTATGCTCTTTAATAGACTCAACAGTCGCAGGGCCACGTTCAGCTTTACCAATCATGCCTACAATGCCTGTTTTTTCTAGCATCATATCGGTAAATTTATCCATGCGAGTGGCTGTTGTAGGGCCAGCAGGACCTACTGCTTCATCGCGTACCGCATCCACAGGGCCTACGTAATAAATAAATTTATTATCAAAGTCTACGCCCCCAGGTAAACCTTCACCTGAGTTGATCATATCTTGCAAACGTTTATGCGCTGCATCACGACCTGTTAAAATAGTGCCCGAAAGTAAAACGGTTTCACCCATTTTCCATTCTTGAACATCTTTTTTAGTCAGTGTATTTAAGTCAACGCGACGTGTGCCTTCGCCCACTTCAAATGTTACTTGTGGCCAATCTTCTAGCTTAGGTGCTTTTAAATTAGCAGGGCCAGAACCGTCAAGTGTAAAATGTACATGGCGAGTTGCCGCACAATTTGGGATCATTACTACAGGTTTTGAAGCTGCATGCGTTGGTGCTGTTTTAATTTTAACATCAACAACCGTTGTTAAACCGCCTAAGCCTTGTGCGCCAATACCTAATTTATTAGCACGATCAAAAATTTCTAAACGCAGTTTTTCTTCAGTTGTCTCTGCGCCGCGTTCTATTAACTCGTGAATATCAACCGGATCCATTAACGACTCTTTAGCCATTACTGCTGCTTTTTCAGCCGTACCACCAATACCTATACCTAGCATGCCTGGCGGACACCAACCAGCACCCATTGTTGGTAGTGTTTTTTCTACCCATGCAGCAACATCATCTGACGGGTTTAACATAACCATTTTACTTTTGTTTTCAGAGCCGCCGCCTTTAGCCGCAACCATTACTTCTACTTTTCCACCCGCTACTAAATCAATATGCACAACCGAAGGCGTATTATCTTTAGTATTTTTACGCGTACCAGCAGGGTCTGCAACAATAGATGCACGTAAAGGGTTATCTGGATTCAAATATGCACGACGAGTACCTTCATCAACCATTTGTTGAACGGTTAAATCTGTTTTATCCCACTTAACATCCATACCTACTTTAACAAAACAGGTAATAATACCGGTGTCTTGGCAAAGTGGACGCTTGCCTTCAGCCGACATGCGTGAGTTAATTAAAATTTGTGCAATGGCGTCTTTAGCCGCTTTACTTTGTTCTTTGTTGTACGCTTTTTCGAGAGCTTGAACAAAATCAAGTGGGTGATAGAACGAAATATATTGCAATGCATCTTCAATGCTATCAATAAAGTCTTGCTGACAAATTGTACTCATAGTGGTTCCTTAAGTTACCGTTACGCGTTGTCGCGTAATCTAAATCAAACCGGTGACGGTGGTTTGCACTGTTTTTTGCAGCTTAGTGCTGCCAAAAAATTTGACTTATGATACCCTCCCAGCCCGTTTCGAGCCAGTTCTTAAAGGGGCAGTAAATGCTAAACAATAAAAAAAATTGTATTAAATTAGGCATAACACAAAACTGCATTGACGTTTTTGCGCATTTTTCACATTTGCCTTATGCAATTCTATTAGATTCTGCAAATAGTAATCATATAAACAGCCGTTTTGATATTGTTGCTATTGAGCCGCAAAGTACCCTTGAAGTAAAAAATAATAAAAGCTTTTTAAATAATATAGAAAGTAGTGATAACTGCTTTGAAATTATGAATAATGAGCTTTCGCATCTTGCTAAAACAAAAGCCGATTACGATTTACCCTTTAACGGCGGCTGGCTTGGCTACTTTGGCTACGACTTAGGGCGTACAATTGAAAACATCCCCACTCGTGCTATTGAAGATATTAATCTTCCCCAAATGGCTATTGGTCTTTACTTAGATGCCCTTCTTTACGACAAGCAGCAACAAAGCTGGTTTTATGTATCGCAGCCAAACACCGATCGATTAGCGCTTTATGAGCAATACTTAAATACACACGCTAACTCCCAAGTTAATACGCAGTCCTTTGCCCTAAACAGCGACTGGCAATCAAATATGAGCGAAACGGAATACGCTGCAAAGTTTGCCCAAATTGAGGAGTATCTAAAAAGTGGCGATTGTTACCAAATTAATTTAGCGCAGCGCTTTAACGCTCAGTTTGAAGGCTCCCCTTGGGCGGCTTATATTAAACTGCGTGAGGCAAATAAAGCGCCATTTTCGAGCTTTATAAATCACCCTCAAGGGGCAATTTTATCAATTTCCCCTGAGCGCTTTATATCTGTAAATAATAACGTTGTAGAAACCAAACCTATTAAAGGCACTCTGCCGCGAAAAGCGGATGCGCTGGAGGATCAACGCCAAGCCCAAATACTCGCAGCATCAGCTAAAGATCGCGCTGAAAACGTAATGATTGTTGATTTACTGCGTAACGACTTAGGCAAAGTGGCAAAACCTGGCAGCGTCCACGTCCCTTCCCTTTTTGCTATTGAAAGCTTTCCGGCAGTGCATCATTTAGTAAGCACGGTAACCTCAGAACTTGATGAAGGCAAAACAGCGGTCGATCAGTTAAAAGCGGCTTTTCCGGGTGGCTCAATCACCGGTGCGCCCAAAATTAGAGCGATGGAAATAATTGAAGAACTAGAACCACATCGCCGCAGCATTTATTGTGGTTCAATTGGTTATTTAAGTGCATGTGGAAATATGGATACGAGTATCACTATTCGTACCTTGGTGTGCCACAAAGCGCAAATTTACTGCTGGGCAGGCGGCGGAATAGTAGCTGATTCTAAAGTCGAATTGGAATATCAAGAAACTTACGATAAAGTAAATAAAATCCTCCCTTTATTAAAACAGTAGGTCGCTTTGAATAGTGAACACATTATGGCGCGGTTTCTGTTAAGCCCTACAGCTGCGCCAAACCAGTTAAAAGACACGCGTAAAAAACGTGCTAGCGCTGTTATGCTGCCAATTATTGATATAGATAATCATGCACATATCTTACTGTGTAAACGCCCTACTTATTTACACCATCACCCTGGGGAGATTTGTTTGCCAGGGGGTAAGTTTGAAGTAAGCGACATTACCCTTCGCACCACAGCCCTTCGCGAACTAAAAGAAGAGCTAAATATTGCCCAAAACAACGTTAATGTAATAGGTCACTTACCTGAGTATTCAACATTAACGGGTTTTAGTATTAGCCCCTATGTGGGTTTACTTAATAAAGGCACCACCTGGGAAAATGACTATAATGAAGTACAAGCGAGCTTTTTACTCTCGGTCACTGAGTTAAATAACGAAGCTAATTGGCAACCCTTACCTTTTCAACGATTTGGGAAAGCGGTTATTTTGCAAGGTTTTAAAACCCCACATGGTTTACTTTGGGGTGCGACTGCAAGCATTATAAAAAACTTTACAAAACAACTCGCCTTACCAGTTTAAATCTTCGTTATTAGTAGTTACACAATCACAATTCCACGTTATCATGCTCGACCGTTCAAAGAGCAGCTTCGTGCTGATAAAACAAAGTAGAGACACACATTATGATCAGTGCATTTGATATGTTTAGCATTGGTATTGGCCCTTCGTCATCACACACCGTTGGCCCAATGCGCGCATCACGCTTATTTGTTAATGACCTACAAGAACAACAATTATTAGCAAATGTTACCGATATTAAAGTAGAGCTTTATGGCTCTTTGGGACAAACAGGTGTTGGCCATGGATCGGGTAAAGCCGTAATTCTTGGTTTAGCCGGTTATGACCCTGAAACTATAGATGCCGATTTAGTCGACGACATTTTAGCCACCATCGAAAAAGATCAGGTTATTTATCTAAACAAAACACACAAAGCTAAGTTTCCAAAACAAGGCGCTATTGTTTTTCATCGTCGCAAAACGCTGCCTAAGCACTCTAATGCAATGGAAATTATCGCCTCAAACAAAGGCGAAAAAGTTTACAGCAAAGTATATTACTCTATTGGCGGTGGCTTTATTGTTACTGATGAAGAGTTTGAAAACGAAAAACAAGCAGCCCTTGATATTAGAGAAGAAAACCCAGCTCCTTTCCCTTTCAGTAGCGCAAAAGAGCTACTAGAGATGTGTAAAGAGTCAGGGCTTAGTGTTTCAAGCTTAATGATGAAGAACGAAAAAACACTGCGCACTGAAGATGAAATAAAAGACACGCTGTTTCATATTTGGAAAGTAATGATGGCCTGTATTGACCGTGGTATGCGTACCGAAGGCATCCTACCTGGCGGCTTAAAAGTAAAACGCCGTGCGCCCAGCTTATACTTAAAACTAAATATAGAAGTCAGTAACGACCCACTTCGTGCAATGGACTGGGTTGATTTATTTGCCCTTGCCGTAAACGAAGAAAATGCGGCAGGTGGCCGTGTAGTTACCGCACCAACTAATGGTGCTGCGGGTATTTTACCGGCTGTACTTATGTACTATCACACATTTGTGAAAGAAGTAGACCGCGATATAGCCACACGTTATTTATTAACGGCTGCTGCTATTGGTATTTTATATAAAAAGAATGCCTCTATATCGGGTGCTGAAGTAGGTTGCCAAGGTGAAGTTGGCGTTGCGTGCTCTATGGCTGCAGGCGCATTAACAGAAATTGTTGGTGGCAATGTTGTGCAAGTAGAAAACGCAGCAGAAATTGGTATGGAACATAATCTAGGCCTCACGTGCGACCCTGTTGGTGGCTTAGTACAAGTACCGTGTATTGAACGTAATGCAATGGGCGCGATTAAAGCAATTAATGCCTCACGTTTAGCTATTCGTGGCAGTGGCGAGCAAAAGGTATCACTTGATAAAGTGATTAAAACCATGCTTGAAACCGGCAACGACATGAAAACCAAATACAAAGAAACCGCTCGCGGTGGATTAGCAGTTAATATTATCGAATGTTAATCAGCTCGCTATAAAGAGAAAAAGCTGCCTATTTTAAAATAGGCAGCTTTTTTATTGTTCGTTCAATGCAATCACCTTATTTAACGGGTAACTCTATATCTGCAAATAACTTATCTACGTCATCTTGGTTACGTAACAAGCTTGCTCGCTCTACGCGCTCTTTAGTTAAGTGAGGTGCAAAACGTTCAATAAAATCATACATGTAAGTACGTAAAAAGCTGCCCTTTCTAAAACCAATTTTGGTCGTGCTAGCTTCAAATAAGTGGCTTGCATCAATACACACTAAATCGGTATCGCTCACTTGATCTATCGCCATTGAAGCGACAACACCAACTCCTAAACCCAGTCGTACATATGTTTTTATAACATCAGCATCGGTTGCAGTAAATACAATGTGTGGTTCAAGTCCGTGTGCGCTAAATGCTTTATCCAACTCTGAGCGTCCTGTAAAACCAAATACATATGTAATGAGTGGATATTGGGCAATGTCAGCAACAGTTAAACTATTTGCCTTTTTAGCGAGCGGATGGTCTTTAGCAACAACAATACTGCGGTTCCAATGGTAGCAAGGCAGCATAACTAAATCTGAATACAAATGCAGTGCTTCTGTTGCAATAGCAAAGTCGGCATCACCGCGTGCTGCAGCATCCGATATTTGCTGTGGAGTACCTTGGTGCATATGAAGCGATACCGCAGGGTATTTTTTCATAAACCCTTGAATAACGTTAGGCAAAGCGTAACGAGCTTGGGTATGTGTTGTGGCAATATTTAACTTACCTTGATCAGGTAGCGTATGCTCATTAGCAACGGCTTTAATACCTTCTACTTTGGAGAGTATTTCACGAGAAATATTAATTATATCTTCGCCAGCACCGGTTACATGCGTTAAATGTTTACCACTGCGACCAAAAATTTGTACACCCAACTCATCTTCTAACATGCGTACTTGTTTAGAAATTCCTGGCTGCGAGGTAAATAAACTCTCAGCAGTCGCTGAAACATTTAATTTATGATTTTGTACTTCTACGATGTATCTGAGTTGTTGTAATTTCATGGCTGCAAATTTTAACGTTATTATTCATATTATTTATAAAGGCAATACCGCTTAAAACCAAGTGTTATTTGCGTAAAATATCACTTTAGGTCTTTAGGTGTGCAATTATCTGATTAGAGCTCAAGGCTAGCATAATAAATATGCTTCAGGTAGCGATGTTTATTCAGCTTTAGTTTATAAGCCCTTAGGATGACTACGGTTTATAAAGAGCTCAACCTATCAATTTTTTGGTGTATTTTTTAAGTTAATCGGCGCAAAGCTACCCTGTTAACGTATATTTAATGTAAGATTAAATAATTAGGTTATATATCCGAGAATTACACCATGATCGTTTCTATTATAATAGTGCTTATAGTTGCATTGATTGTGATTGCACTTTGGGTAAGTGCTGTACAACAACACAAAGAAAAACAAGAAGCGGAACGCCGCAAAGAGCTAACAAAACAAAAAGCTATAATAGAAGAAACAGAAGAAGCACTAATGAATAGTGCCAATATACCTCTTTCTGAAAATATAATCCGTGTATTGCAACGCCGTATTTACGAAGCATTAAACACGATGGTTACTAGTTCGCCAACATCCAAAGCACTCAAAAGCCGCTTAGGTGAGGCTAAAACGCACCTCACCAATGCAGTTCTAGACAACAGCAGTGAAGCCCTAACGCTACCGAGTAATGACAAGCAGCTTGTTGGCCTAATTCAAGGTATTAAAAAATTACGCTCAATTTTACGCTCTGAACATAATAAAGGTCGTATTGATAGCCAAGTTTTTGTTTTAGAAGATAAACGTCTTGAAAAACTACAACTGCGTATTAATATCGAAAGCCAAATAAAACGTGGCTTATCTGCCCGCTCAGCGAGTATGGTTGGCTCTGCAAGGCAGTATTTTGAAAAAGCACAGGCAACGCTCAATGCAGTTACATACACCGATGAATATGTAACAACAAAACGCCAAGAAGTTGAAGGTTACTTAGAAGCAATTAGTGTTGAACTTAGAGCTTCTAATGCAAGCGCACTTAAAAAGAAAACAGAAGAAGAGCAAGACGACTTAGATATATTGTTTGCTCCTAAAAAGAAATGGTAATTCTTTTATAAAAGTATTAAAAAAGCCTGCACAAATTAAATTTATGCAGGCTTTTTTGTCTATTTGTTAGTCATTAAGACAAAAATGCAAACTTGAAAACAAACAAGGCTGTCAATATCCAAACACTAATACTGATTTGATCTTGCTTACCACACAATACTTTTACCGCTGTATAAGATATAAAGCCAAGTGCAATACCGTGCGCAATCGAAAACGTTAATGGTGTCATTAGTAATACTACAGTAACAGGAATTGCATCGGTCATATCATCCCAATTTACAAACTTTAAATTTTGTAGCATCAGTACAGCGACATATAAAATAGCACCTGCCGTAGCATAAGCCGGTACCATTTGTGCAAGCGGTGCAAAAAACATCATTAGTAAAAAGCAAATACCTACAACTACAGCCGTTAAGCCAGTACGTCCGCCAACAGAAACACCAGCAACCGATTCTATATACGATGTAGTCGTAGACGTGCCTAGCATCGCACCTGCAATTGTTGCTGAGCTGTCAGCACTTAGTGCGCGTCCTAAACGAGGCATGTTACCTTTTTCATCAGCTAAACCAGCTTTTTGAGTGACCGCAACTAATGTACCCGAAGTATCAAAAAGATCGACAAACAAGAATGCAAAAATAACACTCATCATTGATATATCAAAAGCGGCGGCAAAATCTAATTGCATAAAAGTAGGCATTATTGATGGTGGCATAGCCATAACACCGTGATATTCAACTAGCCCTAAACTTAGTGCAATGCCAGTCACTAATAAAATACTAATAAGTACACCGCTTTTAAAATCGCGGTATAAAAGCGCTGCAATTACAAAAAAGCTTAATATAGCTAATAATGGGCCTGGGGAAGTAATGTCGCCCAATTGCACTAATGTTGCTGGGCTTGAGACAATAATACCTGCATTTTTAAGGGCAATTAAGGCTAAAAAAGCACCTATACCTGTTGCGATAGCTCGCTTGAGCACCAGAGGTATGGCATTAATAATCCATTCTCTGACTTTAAATAAGCTTAAAAATAAAAATATACAACCCGACATAAAAACAGCCCCTAATGCGGCTTGCCAGGTATAACCCATTCCTAATACGACGCCATACGTAAAAAAGGCATTTAGTCCCATGCCAGGCGCTAATGCTAATGGATAATTAGCCCACAAACCCATTATAAAACAGCCTATCGCAGCTGCTATACAGGTAGCTACAAATGCAGCCCCTTGGTCCATCCCTGCCTCAGCAAGCATAGCCGGGTTTACAAATACAATGTATACCATAGTGATAAAGGTAGTTAGGCCAGCAACGCATTCGCGTTTAACTGTTGAGTTATTTTCGCTGAGTTTAAATAAGGCTTCAAACATAATAAACTTGTGATAGTAAAAAGTGACGAGATTTTAACATAAAAATTATCTTTTACAGGACATTTTACCTTGCTATATACTAAACTGTTAAAGTAGTTAAAATAATAAATGAACCAATATGCTTAAAACAACACCTTGTGAGCAAGACTTAGAGCAACAGCTAGACAACATTTTAGGTTTTGTTACTCAACCAGAAAGCAGCCCCGCGCCCATTGATAATAAAAAAGATGAGCAAAGTACTATTAATAAAGCCCTATATTATTTAAAAAATAATCAAGCTCCATTGGCTGTAAAATGGATGCGCCTTGCTGCAATGGCAGGAAACCATAGAGCCCAGTTTTATTTAGGTTTATTTTTTGTAAAAGGTGAAGGCGTGCCACAAAGTGTATTTCATGCTGTAGCGTGGTTGAGCTTAGCGAGTAGCCAAGGATACGCACCTGCCACTGCAGCGGTTACAGATATACGCAAACATATCGAAACTAAGCGATTTAAAGATGCTCAATGTTATGCAGCAAGTTTGTACGAACAAATTCACCAACTCCAGTTTTCTCATATGATCCCTCGCACGAGTGAAGACACATAAACCAACTAAGTTATAAGTACTGTATACAGTGTTGAAAAATACTGTATATAGTTACAAAGATACTCCTACACAGTATAAAACCCACAAATTAAAACATTACTCAAAAATTTATTTTTGAAATACCCCCTCAAAAACAAGCCTATAACAAGTTGATTAATAAATAATTATAGATTTAAAAATAAAAAACAATGATCAAAGGCTGAATAACTGTACAAATAAATAGCATAAAATGCTTGCACGAAAGCACTGTATAAACTACTGTATAGGAATACTGTATAAAAACCCAGTGAGTGAAATTATGTTACAGCCTATTACCGTAAGAACAGTTAAAAGTTACCAACAAGACGAGCAAAGCGATTGCGTAAATTTGATCCAAATTGAAGATGAAATTTCAGCGACCTTTGAGCTTTTAAAAGTATTACACCAATACAATAGCTCTAATGCATGGACGTTACTAATTGCGCCAGATCATGTACCGAGCAAAGCTTTACTTGACTCATGCTCTATTGATACAAGCAAATTACTTGTTATTAGACAGAAGCACCTAGTAAATTTAGAGTATGTATTAAATTCTGCGTTACATAATGGAAACTTTGCAGCGGTAATTACCTGGACCGATATAGTTAATAACCAACTACTTACAAATCTATCGTTCGATTTAAGTAAAACGAATACAAAACTATACTGTTTTACTAAAAACGCTCAAACAACAGAGATACCACTCGCTCAATAAGCTTGTTAAACTAATGTTTTAGATTCTGTATTATTATTATGACTTCACTCAATACCACATTATGTTTTTGCAGCAGTGGGCACAATTATGCCGATTGCTGCGAGCCGCTTCACTTATCTGTAAAGCAAGCTGACACTCCTGAACAACTTATGCGCTCACGATTCAGTGCTTATGTTATTAAAAATGCAAAATATGTTTATCAAACCTACGCAAAAGAAAAACAAGCTGAAAACCCGGTTAAAGAAATCAATGATTTTGCTAACAGCTGTCGATTTATAAATCTTGATTTAATTGACTCAAGCCATGATGGAGATACTGGAACTGTAGAATTTAAAGCCCAATATTTTTATCAAAACTTATTTTGTGAGCTTCACGAAAAGTCGCAGTTTATTAAAGAAAACACTCAATGGCGTTATTTAGATGGCACTATATATCCTGTTGAAGATATTAAAGTAGGCAGAAATGATAACTGCCCATGCGGTAGCAATAAAAAGTACAAAAAATGTCATAGCATGTAATAAATAATCTTATTTAATATTTATCACCTAAAAGGTGTTTTTAAGTGGCAGAGTGATTTATTAGCTAATTAAACTTAAAAACACACTTTGTTACGCCCTTGCATTTTAGACTCATACATTTTTTCATCTGCGATCTGCAACGTGTTTTTGTTATTTACGTATGGTTGTAGGGTTGCACCGCCAATACTAATAGTCACAAAATCATATTCTGAATATTTGTGTAATATTTCTAAATCGGCCACATTCTGTTTAATTTTATCAGCAACACAAATTGCACCTTCAGTGCTTGTATGCGGTAGAACAACTACAAACTCTTCGCCGCCATAACGCGCAACAAAATCGGTTGGCCTTTGCAAACTATTAGTAATAGTTTGTGCTACTAGGTTTAACACCGTATCCCCCTGCACATGACCATAGATATCATTGTATTGCTTAAAATAATCTATATCGATGAGTAATAATGCATAGTCAACTTTTTCTCGTAAGGCGCTTCGTTCCATTTTAGAAAAATGTGCATCAAAATAACGGCGATTGAATACTTTAGTTAAATCATCTAAAAATACTTTTTGATTGAGTAAGTCGTGTTGTAATTTTAACGTTATATGGGCACGAACCCTTCTAAATAGTGTTTCTTTTATAATCGGCTTTTTAATAAAATCAACAGCTCCGGCTTCCCAACACTCTTCTTCTTCGTTTTCAAAGGATGTAACAAAAATAACTGGGATATCCTGTGTTTCAGTATTATTTTTTAATTTTAAACATGTATCAATACCACTCATTCCACCCATACTAATATCGAGTAGGACTATATCGGGTACATTTACATTACAAATTTCAATTGCTTCTTCACCACTTCCAGCTGTTGTCACATTAAAATGCTCAGATAATATTTTTTTCAATACGATTAAGCTTAATAACTGATCGTCAACTATAAGTACTTTAGAATTCTTTAAACTTAGTTTTAATTGATGGTCAGAGTAATTTATTGGCATAGTAAAAATGTTTTGTTTTTTTAATTAAAAACAGCCTATAGCATCACATTTTGTTATGCAAATGTTAATTAACAGGGGTTCTACTTATTGGTTACTAATAAAAATGCTTTTTAGTAAATCTTTATTGCATAAAAACAAAAAATGAGCCACTTGGGCTCATTTTATAACTTTGAATACTTAATTTAGTTAAGTATTATTCGTCATCATCTAAATCTAATTGCTGACGTTGAGCAGGTCGAGCTAAAATCTCTACGTAGAAAGAGGTCAAACCTTGCTTTTCAATTTCGCCAATTTGGTTACTTAATTCAGCAACGTGCACAACTTGCGCATCTTCAGCTGTGTTACCAAACTTACAGTCAAATGCCCAATAGTCAGCATCTTCAGGTAGCGTTTTATTACGCTCTCTTTTCAAATATTTTTTCACTTCGTGCTTTGCAGCATCAACCATACGAGGGTATTTGATTTTCTCGTGATTTAGCGTGAATGTTTTCTTCATTACGTTCCTAATTACCTTGGTTTAATGATAATGGCATTTCATGTCATACCATTTGACGCCATTATAGCAATTGCATTTAATTTTTGGATGCTTTTTTTTCATTAAATCAATTATTAGCAAATATATAAAGCAGACCCGTTATAAAGCATATATTAACTGATGATTATTACAATCATATATCACACCGCAATAAGCTGAAGTGGTTGATGTATTGCATCATTATTAAGGCTGTCGTAAAAAGCAGCTGCATCTATAGGAGGATTAGCAAGTTGTGTTTGTTCGCTTTTAATTCTTCTTCTGACAGCAAGCTCACAGTTATCTATTATATTAAGTGGAATATGCTTATCATCATTTCTAATCGCAAGTGGTTCAGGCTTTAAGCACTGTCTTAACTTAATACTTGTCATACCGCAGCGCTCTCCTTCTTGAGATATTAATGATGCATTAAACTGTCCAACCAACATATTGTATTCATCAGGGGCTAAAAGTTGCTTTGGACCTGCGCCTAATTGCTTTCTTAATGCCTCTTCTTCTATAACTAAATTATCTATTTCAGTTTTTGGTAAATGAAATTGGCTAAAGTCAAGTGCGTCATGTGACAGCATCGCTAATAATAGAGAAAATTCGCCACGGCGATTTTCATGCACACTATTATTGAGCCTACTGTTTAACTGACTCTCTGTGATTAACAAATCATCTATTTGCATAGTCTTTAGTCGATTGTGGTAACTGATAGATATTTATCGGCTTTATTTCAATTTTCTTTAGCTTTTTTCTTTACTTAAATACGCAATTTGCTATTATCAGCGCCGTTGCATTGGAGGGGTTCCCGAGCGGCCAAAGGGATCAGACTGTAAATCTGACGGCTCAGCCTTCGCTGGTTCGAATCCAGCTCCCTCCACCACTTTTCTTACCGCTAAGTTAAGTGGGGCCAAATGCAATAAAATTAGTGTGGAGGGGTTCCCGAGCGGCCAAAGGGATCAGACTGTAAATCTGACGGCTCAGCCTTCGCTGGTTCGAATCCAGCTCCCTCCACCACTTCTCTACTATTCCTATATTCCTATATTCCTATATTCCTATATTCCTATATTCCTATATTCCTATATTCCTATATTCCTATATTCCTATATTCAGGTAACTTCAAAATACCCATTGTAAACTCATACTGTTTTTCTTTAGCCATGTTGATGATGCTTTATAATTAGGAAAAAAATGCTCAACGTGTTGCCAAAAAGCTTTGCTGTGGTTTAAGTGACGTAAATGCGCTAACTCGTGAACAATCACATAATCAATAGCATGATAAGGGGCTCCGATTAAATGCAAATTAAATGTTAGCTCTCGCTTACTATTACAACTTCCCCACTTTCGCTTATAAATAGCTACTTTTAGACTCGTAGGTAATTCTTCACCCATTTGTGCGCAGAAGTACGCTAAACGCATTTCTATATATGCAGTTAGTTGCTCTTTTAAATATTCTTCAAGAAGTTGCTGATATTTTTGCGAAGTATTTTTAACGCGCGAAGAGTGTGTAATAAGCAAGCTGTCGTTACAGTTTAGTACTTCGGACTTAGTACCTTGCTTAAATTCTATGTTTACAATGCTATCAAAGATTAAAATTTGTTTGTCTTTGAGCGGGTTCTGTCTGCTATCAGCAATATTGTGCTGTTTAGTTAATTGAGCATTTACCCACACCTGCTTGTCAAAAAGCCATTCTTGGATGTGTTTATTACTAACAAACTGAGGGGCATATACAGTCACCTTCTTGTTATGTACTTTAATGGCAACCGTTTTACGTTTTATACTTTTCTTTAACTGATATTCAAACACTTTCATACTCATTAATGATATTGCTACGAGAAAATTCACCAGCAATTAATAAAACCAAATAAAGTGTAATTTTCGCTTAGTTAAGCCAATTCATTAGTTTTCTTAAGGTTGCTCGATAGAAACTTAAATATGACCATATAAATCGAACTTAGCCCCGTTAAAGGCAATACATTAGAATAAAAAACACCAACTAAAAAACTACTTCCTGATAAATAAAAGAAAACTAAAAGTAATAAATTCGTTATTTTAATCACTTCATTGAATTAACAGTTTATTTATTAATTAATTAGATTAAACTTGATAAATAAAGATTATATTTTGAGCCATTATGTTATCAGCTTTTTTTATCACAGACCAAGATCCTAGCTTAATCATTAATGGCGTTTACGATCCTCTATTAGTTTCAATGTCATTGCTAATTGCTATTTTTGCAGCCTTTTTCACCATTCGACTTATAGATCTCGCAAAAGAAACTCAATTTCCTAGCTACCAACGTTTAGCAAATGTGACCGCTGCTACTGTTTTTTCGGCTGGTATTTGGAGTATGCACTTTATTGGTATGCTTGCCTTTTCACTGTGTACTAATATTGATTATGATCCAACAATCACTCTCCTTTCTTTTATACCAGCATTTATTGCATGTCAGTACGCTGTATCAATGCTAGTAAATAGTAAAGGGAATCTAAAAGTATTGTCGATTTGCTCCGTGTTACTAGGAGCTGGCATTGGCACTATGCATTATAGCGGCATGGCTGCAATGGATCTTGCTCCTTTACTTAGATATGATCCATTGATATTTGCGTTATCAATCATTGTTGCTGTAGCCCTCTCCTTTATAGCCCTTTACAGTCGCTTTAATCTTGAGCGTTTTTTACCCTCTTTATCACCTCTTCAAAATAACTCAATTAGCGCTGTTATTTTAGGGTGTGCTGTTGCTGGTATGCACTATATGGGTATGGCCGCTACACGTTTTGTAGCTACATCGCCACTAATCTATGATGATGCTAACGCAACCGCAGGACTAACTTTTATCGCCATTGCAGTCGCCACAGCAACTATCGCGATTACAAGCGTGGTTGGTGTAATAAATGGTATGGTTCGCTATCGCATGCTACTTGAGGATAAGTCGGCAAAAGAATCCCGTCTAAATGCTATTTTAGGCACCGCTATAGATGGCATTGTTACCATTGACCATACTGGTATTATTTTAAGTTTTAATGAAGCCGCAAGTAAAATTTTTGGCTGGCAAGAAAACCAAGTTCAAGGCAAAAACGTAAAAATGCTAATGGACGATAACATTGCCAAGCACCACGACGAATACCTCTTAAATGCTCACAATGTTGATCTAGGTAAAATAATAGGCATAAACCGTGATGTATATGCAAAACACATGAACGGACATGTTTTTCCTATTCGCTTAGGTATAGGCGAAGTAAATCAGCCGGGCCATAACCCTTTATATGTTGGCTTTATCACCGACTTGACCGAACAACGCGCTTTGCAGCAAAGTTTAGAAGAGAAAGAACAAAAATACCGCTCTCTTATCGATAACATGCCCGGAGTCGCGTTTAGATGCAAGTTTGATGACAACTGGACTATGTTATTTATTAGTCCAAATATAATTGAGCTTACAGGGTATAACCCAAATGAGTTTACAGAGCATTGTATCGAGTTTAATGACTTGGTCTTGAAATCAGACCAAAAACAAATAGTTGATGAAGTCACTAAAGCTGTTGATGCAAAGTCTCAATATTCTATTGAATACCGAATTAGACATAGAAATGGCAAAATTTTGTGGTTGTTAGATAAAGGGAGTATCGACTTTGATGCTCAAGGCAACCCAAAGTGGATTGATGGTGTTTTAGTCGATATTACTGAACGCAAAGAATATGAAGAAAAACTAGAGCAAGCTAAATTTAAAGCTGAAGAAGCTGCTCATGCAAAGCAATCTTTTATGGCTAATATGAGCCATGAAATACGCACCCCAATGAATTCTATAATAGGTTTTAGCGATCTATTAATGGATACCCCACTTGATCAAGAACAACAAAAGCACTTGGTTACCGTAAATAATGCAGCGCGTTCATTGCTAAGATTGTTAAATGAAATTCTCGACTCTGCAAAACTAGAACGCGGTAAGCTCACCATTGAGCCAGTCCACTTTAGCTTAAAACCAGTGATAGACAGTATTATTTCTACTTTTTGGTTAGAGGCTAAAAAGAAAGATTTAGAACTTAAACTCCATATTAAAGAATCAGTAAGTTCTACGTACTACGGCGACCCAGATCGACTCAGACAAGTACTCACTAATCTAATTGGTAACGCGATTAAGTTCACCGAAGAAGGCTCTGTTACGGTCACCGTTGGCATGACACAAAATCAGCATCTGTTTTTTGAAGTGCAAGATACCGGAATTGGTATTGCAAAAGATCGTATTCAAGCTGTATTTCAACCTTTTGAACAAGCCGATGGCACTACTACTCGCCGCTTTGGTGGTACAGGCCTTGGTACAACCATAAGTAAACAACTTGTAGAGCTTATGGGCGGAACAATAAACTTAGTAAGTGAGCTAGGTAAAGGCACCTGTTTTTACTTTTCATTGCCGCTTACTTTAGGTGACGAATCTAAAATAGATTATTTTGATGGTCTACACACCCAACTGCCTGCACTTAGAGTGCTAGTAGTTGATGATATAGAGCAAAATACAGAACTACTGTCTTTGCTTCTGTCACGCGATCAGCATTCAGTTACCAAAGCGTCAAACGGACTTGAAGCGATTAAAGTATTTGAAGAGCAAGACTTTGATGTCATATTAATGGATATACATATGCCATTGTGTGATGGCATACAAGCAGCACAAAAAATAAGAGCAATAGAAAACCAAAGGCAGCTTAAGTACACGCCAATTATCGCGCTCACAGCAAGCGTATTACAGCAAGATAAGCTTACGGCTAAAAAAGCAGGCATGAATGGCTTTGCCAATAAACCCGTCGATATAAATCAGCTTAACCAAGAAATAGCGCAAGTGCTGGGGCTTGGTATTGCAAAAGAAATGGTTATATCGCAAAGCGATCCTAAAGCGCAGCATATAGATTTTGAAAAAGGATTAGCACTTTGGGGTTCTAAGTGTAAGCAACTTACAGAGATTACTAAGTTTATAAGTGATAGTGATAAGCGGTTTGAGAGATTATTTAATGATAAATTATCAAACATAAAAGATGTCGATAGCCTCATTCACACACTCAAAGGTGTTGCTGGTAACTTAGGGCTAACAACGTTAATGAAGTTATTAACCGATTTAGAGCACAAGCAAAGTGATGCTAAAGTTATTAGTCTTTTAGACGATATCAAAAACGAACTACTTATTATAACGCAACTGCTGTCATCAAATACTTGCGATGAGCCAAATAGCAAGCCTGAAGATGATAGCTCAGACACTCTATCAATAGATGAAATTAAGTCACTGTGTGAAACACTTCATCAAGATGCGCAAAACGCAGAATTAAATGATGAACTACTCGCAAAGTTGCAACGCGGCGCACCTTCTACCTTTCAAAATGAAGTTGATGATATAGCCGAAGCCTTTGATGAATTTGATTTTGATAAAGCACACGTAATACTAGAAACCTTACTTGAAAAACTAACAAACAATGAGTATTAATTAATGGATTTTACGACAGATAGGCCACGGGTATTAATTGTTGACGATGAGCCTGCAAATCTAAAAGTAATGCGCGAAGTGTTAGGTAATCAATATCGTATGTCGTTTGCTAAATCGGGTGATGCCGCACTAGCACTACTTGAAAAAGAACTACCAAAGCTAATTTTGCTCGACATAATGATGCCAGATATGAATGGCTTTGAAGTGTGCCAAATTGTTAAGAGAAATCCTAAAACATCACATATCCCAATTATTTTTGTAACTGCGCTTGGCGATGAAAGCGATGAATACAAAGGTTTTGAGTTAGGCGCAGTAGATTATATTACTAAACCAATAAGCCCTGCCATTGTAAGAGCAAGGGTTAATACTCACTTGTCGCTAGTACAAGCAGAGCAATTAAAGCAAGCTCATGTAGATTTAGTGGAACGTCTAGGCCGTGCAGCGGAATATAAAGACACCGACACGGGTGAACATATTGTGCGCATGAGCCAATACAGTAAAGTATTAGCGTTAGCACTCGGTATGGATGAGCAACGAGCAGAACTTTTACGTCAAGCTGCCCCAATGCACGATGTAGGAAAAATAGGTATTCCTGACGCTATCCTACTCAAACCTGGAAAGTTAACCTCTAAAGAGTTTGATCATATGAAAGAACACGCCACCATTGGCGCGCAAATTTTAGCAAACTCATCATCTCCTTTACTACAACTTGCACATACGCTTGCAATTGAACACCACGAAAAATGGGATGGCTCAGGCTATCCTAACGGGATCAAAGGCGAAGAAATATCAGTTGAAGGTAGAATTGTTGCTATAGCTGACGTATTTGATGCACTTACCTCAAAACGCCCTTACAAAGAGGCTTGGAGCGTAGAGAAAACAGTTTTGCATATGCAAGAGCAAGCAGGAACTCATTTCGATCCCGCTCTAATCGAGCTATTAGTAAAAAACTTAGACGATATTATTGCTATAAAAAATGCAAATCAAGAAAGCTAATTCTTTTTAGCACTGTGAGAGCCAAGCTCAACATTTGGGTAACAAGATTTTATATAAAGATAGTCATGTGACGTAATTTCATGGCTATTACCACTTTCGTCTTTAAAGTACATAGAAAACGTTACACCATGATCTGCTAAAACTACTTTTATATTTAAACTCTCAAGATGAATACGCCATTGAATAAATTGATCCCCTGAGGCCGAAAATGCAATCCCTTTACTGCGCCCCTCTCCTTCAAACAATGCTAAACGAGTGGTTGAACAAGCATCTTCAAGCGTTAAAGGGCCTCGCCCATGCTCATTCCAAAAGGCAAGCTCTGGCACTACGCTAAAACCTAAAACCCGCTCATACCACTTAACGGCATTAGCTAAGTTATCAACATTTAAATGGCAATGATCAATGCCTGATAATTTCGGTATGCTTGTATTATTCACGTTACTCACCAATTTCTGACTTTAATTGCTCTAAAAACTCATGCATATACCTTGTTCGTCTATTCGCCTCTGCTTTAGCTGATGGGGTATTCATACTATCGGCAATATGTAATAACTTTATGAAAAAATGATCAAGCGTGTATGTTTTATCATCAGCCTCGCGTTCAACACAAAAAGGGTCATTTGGGTTATATAATAACCGAGAAATTGATCCACCAACCTTCATGCATCGGCTAACGCCAATAGCGCCCAATGCATCCATTCTGTCGGCATCTTGTACTATTTGCGCTTCAACTGTTTTAATTTTTATATTTGCGCTGAAGCTATGTGCTGCAATTGCATGATGAATCTCATCAAAAAGTGACTCGTCATAATTAATCGATTTTAAAAATTCCAATGCCTTATCAGCTGCCATAGTAGAGGCTTTTGCACGATCAGGGTGGTTTTTAGCCACCGCCACACAGTCGTGCATCCACGCTGCAGGTAATACTACTGACATGTTTGCCTGCTCCGCATTACATAACTGTATTGCAACGCGCACCACTCGCTCTATATGAGTAATGTCATGAGCAACATCGGCATGCACTAAAGAGGCGATAAACCCTCTACATTGTGAGTTAAGTATTTCTAAATCAGGGCTTAAAGCGACGTCAGACAAAGTTAGGTTCCAAAAAGCTAATTAATCAATGAATTATCCGTACTTTACCGTGCTTTATGCCCCCCTTGCAAAACATTCATTGTATGTTGCTCCTTGCTTGACTAAAATACAGCGCTTATTTATTACTACTGAGAAGCCTTATGTCATCTGCCGTTTACCTACAAGCTGGTCGCGATAAATCATTAAAAAGAAAACACCCTTGGTTATTTTCAAAAGCCATCAAAAAAATTAAAGGTAAACCTGGATTAGGCGACACAGTAACGATTCACGACAGCGAAGGTAAGTTTTTAGCAACTGCTGCGTATAGCCCTCACTCACAAATTCGTGCACGTGTTTGGAGCTTTGACGAAAAAGAAGTCATCGATCAACACTTTTTTGAACGCCGTTTACGTCGCTCATTAGAAGCCCGTAGTCAAGTTATTGAAGAAGGCGGATTAACAGGGTTTCGCTTATGTGCTGCTGAGTCTGATTACTTACCAGGCGTTACAATCGATAAGTTTGATAACGTGTTAGTGTGTCAGCTATTAAGCGCCGGTGCCGAGCGCCATAAAGGCGAGATTGTAGGCGCGTTGATGTCTATTTTCCCCGGCTCTAGCATATATGAGCGTTCTGACGTAGATGTACGTACTAAAGAAGGCTTAGAACCAATTAAAGGCGCACTTTGGGGCAATGAACCAAAAGAGCCTGTGCTTATTGAAGAAAACGGCTTAAAAATCGAAGTTGATATAATTGAAGGTCACAAAACAGGATTTTACTTAGATCAGCGTGACAGCCGTGCTGCACTTGAGCGCTTCTCAAAAGGTAAAACGGTCCTTAACTGCTTTAGTTACACAGGTACATTCTCGTTGTATGCCCTGCGTGGTGGATGTGAGCATGTAACTAACGTAGATGTATCACAACCTGCTTTAGATACAGCAAAGCGTAATGTTGAGCATAATAACTTAGATTTAAACAAAGTGAGCTTTGTTAAGCAGGATGTATTTAAATTATTACGCCAATACCGCGACGAAGGTAGACAGTTTGATACCATCGTAATGGACCCACCAAAATTTGCTGATAATAAAGCGCAGCTAACGGGCGCGTGTCGTGGCTATAAAGATATCAACATGATTGCCATGCAAATACTAAAACCAGGCGGAACACTATTAACATTCTCATGCTCTGGTTTAATGGAACAAAACTTGTTTCAAAAAGTAGTAGCCGATGCAGCACTTGATGCAGGTAAAGACCTACTGATAATGGAGCGATTAAACCAGGCAGCCGATCACCCAATTGCTGGCAGCTACCCTGAAGGCTTTTACTTAAAAGGCTTAATCTGTAAGGTTTTTTAATATCTACTATTGAGTTTAACTGAATTCGATTTAGTTAAACTGAATGATTTCAAGACCTGCTGTTACCGTGCCATCATCTTCTTTGCTGGCACGTATTACTTTTGCTGTTGCATTTAAAGGCGCAATACTTGGATGAGTCGAATCAATGTTCACCGTCAGTAAGGTATTAGGTTCAAGCAATTCATCTAAATGAATTGATAAACCTGTTGCACTTAAATCTACGCACTCTGCGGCAAAACTTAAACCCGCTATTGGTTCTATCGTTGTTAAATTTGCAGGAGTGTTAATCTGCATGCGTCTAAAATTTCGCTTATCATCAGTAAACATATGTTACCTCTAAACAACCGTGTTAATTTCTTCCAACAAAGCACCCACTGAAAATGGCTTTACAACATACGCGTTACAACCAGCATCAAACCCTGCTTGTTTTTCAGATGGGGACTCTAGGCCCGATACCATAACAACAGGAATATTTTTTGTTTCAGGTGTGTGCTTTAGCATTCGGCATGTATCATAACCATCAAGACCAGGCATACAAACATCAAGCAAAATTATATCTGGCGGACTCGCAATTGCTGACGCAAGGCAGCTTTGCCCTGAATCTGCGTAACTAACATCAAATTTCGACGCTAGTGCGGCTTTGAGCATTTCAAAATTAAAATACTCGTCATCTACCACTAAAAGTCGCTTTGTTTTATGTTCAATCGATGAGGACATAACTATGTCGCTTCCTTTTCAAAACAAAAATAAATCCTTCTATTAAGGTACTAAGCTTAATAGAAAATGCAAGTTTTATTCTATCTCTTTTATCGCATTAAGTACCCGCTTGGCTGAAATTGGGTAAGGCGTTCCTAATGTTTGAGCAAATAGCGACACTCTAAGCTCCTGTTGCATCCAAAAAATAGCGGTTACCTCTTGTGGTATAGGCAACCCTTTAGGCGTTTTATTAACTACTTTTTTATACTCTTGCGCAACTTTATCTAGCTCTAGTACGCATAACCTATCACGATTTGGATCCACTGGCAGCTTTTCTAAACGTTTTTGAATCGCTTTTAAATAACGAATTAAATCCGCTATTTTATCTGCGCCATGCGCGCTCACAAAACCTTTAAATATAAGTGACTCAAGCTGTGACTTAATATCGCCGTGCGCGGTTATCATGGTTAAATCAACGCGCCCTTTCATTTTTTTATGCAGCGCATGAGCAATACTTAATACTTGCTCAACTTGCGTTGCAATCGATACAACGGCATCACCCAGCTCACCGCGTATTTGCTCTTTTACTGTTTCAAATGCTTTTTCGTCGCGTATATCACCGTGTTTTACTAATAAGCTATCAACACCTGCGGCAATACAGTCATCAATTAAATCAGCTATTTTACCAAATGGGTTAAAGTACAAACCCAGCTTTGCCTTATTCGGTAAGTTTTGTTGTAAGTACTTAATTGGCGATGGCACATTTAATAGTACTAAACGGCGCAAACCTTGTTGATGTGCTTGCTGCGCTTTTGCTTCGCTATCAAAAAGCTCCACTGCAGCGGCTGATTTTTTATCCACCAGCGCAGGGTATGCTTTTATCTCATATTGACCTTGTTTTTTAACGTATGAAGCGGGTAACTCACCAAAGTCCCATTGTGTTAGGTCTGACTTTTCAATGCCTTTATCGGCTACTTTAGACAGTGTTTCGGTTACTTCACCTTGCAGCTCTGCTTTGAGCTTGGCTAAATCAAGTCCTCGTGCAAGTAACTTATCGCTCTCATCACGTACTTCAAACTGTAATCGTAAATGCGGTGCTAATGCACTTAAATCCCATGCCTCGGGATCAACCCTCACACCTGTCATTCTTAATAAACGCGTGGCTAAAGCATCAATTAAGCTACCTTGCATTGGCTCAATAGCTGCCAGTGCTGCATCAGCATAGTTTGGTGCTGGCACAAAATTACGACGAAGCGATTTAGGCAATGACTTTATAAGCCCACTTATTAGCTCATGCCTAAATGCTGGTATGTGCCAGTCAAAACCACTTTCTTGTACTTGGTTTAAAAGAGCTACTGGTATTTGTACCGCAACGCCATCAACTGCTTGGCCTGGGTCGAAATGATAAGCAAGCGGCAATATAATATTGTCTTGCTGCCATGTGTCAGGGTAGTCAAACTCAGTGATATTACTTGCACCATGCTGCATTAGCTCTTCACGAGTCATGTGTAGGTAATGCTTATTTTGTTGTTTTTGTGTTTTATACCATTTTAAAAATGCAGCGCGGTTATTAATTTCTTTAGGTATTTTTTTATCGTAAAACTCAAATAACGTTTGCTCATCAACTAAAATATCACGACGACGTGACTTATTTTCCAGAACTTGAATATCTTCTATTAGCTCACGGTTAAACGCTAAAAAGCCCTCGTTTAAGCCCAGCTCTTGCTCAACTAATGCAGTGCGCACAAAAAGCTCTCGACTCACTTTAGGGTCTATGTTGCTATAAACACAGCGGCGTTTATTTACAACAAGTAAGCCGTATAAAGTTTGCTGTTCAAACGCGATTACCGCACCTGGCTTTTTCTCCCAATGAGGTTCTGTGTAACTACGTTTAACTAAGTGCTGTGCTAATGGTTCTACCCAGTTAATGTCTATTTTTGCATTTGTGCGGGCATATAACTTACTTGTCTCTACCAGCTCCGCTGACATGATCCATTTAGGGCTCTTTTTAAATAAACCTGAACCTGGAAAAATATGAAACTGACTATTACGTGCGCCTTTGTATATTTTTTTTTCATCTTTAAAGCCAATATGGCTTAGCATCCCGCTTAACAACGCTTTGTGAACAAGTTCGCCATCAGCCACTTGGCTGGTTGCTTTCATGCCCATTTCGTTACACACAGTACTTATTTGATAAACAATATCTTGCCATTCACGCAGGCGCATATAGGCTAAGAAGTCTTTTTGACACAGCTTTCTAAATTGGCTATTAGTCAGCTCGCTTTGCTGCTCTTCTAGGTAATTCCATAAGTTTAAAAAAGCGATAAAATCAGAATCTGGGTCATCAAAACGACCGTGTTTTTCATTGGCAGCAGCACGTTTTTCTTGTGGACGTTCACGTGGGTCTTGAATAGACAACGCCGCCACAATAATAATCACTTCACGCAATGCGCCAAGTTTATGGGCTGTTAGCACCATTTTTGCTAAACGTGGGTCAACGGGTAATCGACTAAGCTCCCTGCCCGATTGAGTTAGGCTGGTTTTACTATCGCGTTTAGCTGGTTTTACCGCTTGTAGCTCTTCAAGCAATGTTAGGCCATCATTAATATTGCGGCTATCTGGCGCTTGTACAAACGGAAATTGCGCCATATCCCCAAGCCCTAGCGCCAACATTTGTAAAATAACAGATGCAAGGTTAGTACGCAGTATTTCAGGGTCGGTAAACTCTGGACGTGATAAAAAATCATCCTCAGAGTACAACCTAATACAAATACCCGCTTCAACACGTCCACAACGACCCATACGCTGATTAGCACTTGCTTGTGATATAGGCTCTATTGGTAGGCGCTGTACTTTTGTACGATAGCTGTAGCGACTTATACGCGCAGTACCTGGGTCTATTACATAACGAATACCTGGCACGGTGAGTGACGTTTCGGCTACGTTAGTCGATAAAATAATATGACGACGAGAATGCGGCGCAAATATACGGTTTTGCTCTGCGTTAGATAAACGCGAGTAAAGTGGCAATACATCGGTGTGTTTTAAATTACGCTTGCTAAGTGCATCTGCGGTATCGCGTATTTCACGCTCACCATTTAAAAATATGAGAATATCGCCAGGGCCTTCAGCGCACAGCTCATCAACGGCATCAAAAATACCTTGTAGCTGATCGCCCTCCGCTTCCATATCATCTTTATTAATATCAGTAATAGGGTTGTAGCGCACATCAACAGGGAAAGTACGACCCGATACTTCTATAATGGGCGCATCATCAAAGTGCTTTGAAAAACGCTCAGGATCGATAGTCGCTGAGGTAATTATTATTTTTAAATCAGGGCGTTTTGGAAGCAGGTTTTTTAAGTAACCTAAAATAAAATCAATATTTAAACTACGCTCATGCGCTTCATCAATAATAATCGTGTCGTATTGATTTAAAAAACGGTCTTGCTGAATTTCAGCCAGCAAAATACCGTCAGTCATTAATTTAATATACGTATTATTAGATACCTGATCGCTAAAACGAATTTTAAAGCCAACTTGCTGACCAAGTTCACACTTCATTTCTTCAGCAATACGATTAGCCACCGTTCGTGCTGCTAATCGACGTGGTTGCGTATGACCAATTAAACCATCAACACCGCGACCAAGCTCTAAACACATTTTAGGTATTTGCGTTGTTTTACCTGAGCCCGTCTCACCGGCAATAATAACCACTTGGTTATTTGCAATGGCGTCTTTAATTAATTCCTTTTTTTGACTTACCGGCAATTGCTCAGGGTAAGTCACTTTAGGGAGGCCAGCTAAGCGTTTATCGCGTAATTCTTGGCTACGGGTTATATCAGCCGCTATTTTTTCAAGCGCGTTGGCATGCTTGTTTTCATCCGTTATTTTTTTTACGCCATGTAAGCGTTTTTTGAAAATGAATTGATCTTTTTTTAAGCACGTTTTTAGCTCGCCAAACAACTGACCTAGGTTTACCACCCGCATACCTTATAAAATTAGTTAAAGAGCCGTAATTATATCAAATTAAACGGCTGGGGTTAATCCTACAAAATGCATAACGCGGGGTTGTTTGTTATATAAACGCTGCTATTGAACTAAACTATGAATAATAAATTTATTTTAAACAATTATTTTCAGGGCTAACTACATTGAATAAATTAAATGACGTTGGCTTATTCGTCACTAAAAATGCCCACGTAGGTCGCTTGGGTATTCGATTTACTTGCCCGATACATGCCAGAGGTATTAAACGGTAAGCTAATATTACCCTTTGTATCAATAATAATTACGCCACCCGTGCCACCAATAGGCTTAAGCACAGCGTTTATAACTTCATCCCCAGCTTCGGCTATGGTTTTACCTTGGTACTTAACTCGCGCACATATATCGCTCGCTACATTATAGCGAATAAAGTATTCACCATGCCCTGTTGCCGATACCGCGCACGATTCATTTTCAGCAAATGTTCCGGCCCCAATTACCGGCGCATCCCCCACACGACCATAACGTTTTGCGGTCATACCACCTGTTGATGTACCTGCAGCTAAGTTACCATTTTTATCAAGCGCCACTGCGCCAACCGTGCCCATTTTGTAAGAGTTAGGTAATGCTTTGTGCGCGGCTTGGTACTCTTTACTGGTTGCTTTGGCTTTATCTAATTTTTGTTTTGCTTTTAAAAGCGCTTTGTAGCGAGGCTCGGTATCAAATAAGTTATTTTCGACAAGCTCAACACCTTGCTCTTTAGCAAACTCTTCAGCGCCTTGCCCACTAAGCATTACGTGTACAGAGTTATCCATTACCAAACGCGCTAAGTTAATTGGGCTCTCAATATGCTTTACACCCGCAACTGCGCCTGCTTCACGGTTTCGACCATCCATTATGGATGCATCAAGCTCATGCCCGCCATCGTAGGTGTATACCGCTCCACGCCCTGCATTAAAATAAGGGGATTGCTCTAATACTGCAATTGCTGCAATTACCGCATCTAAGCTTTCGCCGCCTTGGTATAATACTTTATAACCGGTCTCTACTGCTTGCGTTAATTTTGCCCGATACTCTTTTTCTTGAGCGGGTGTAAATCGTGCTTTTTCAATTGTCCCTGCCCCACCATGAATCGCAATGGCAAAAGGAGTCTCTGCAGCTAATGCACTATTGCTTAAAGCAACAAGGCTGCTCGCAAAAATGGCTAATAATGGTGTTTTCATAATGAGTTCTTTTATGGGGAAGTTATAAACTAATGTGAATGGTTACGGACTTAATTTCAACTAAAGTGAGTTTAATGGCATAAAAAAAGCGCCTTAAGGCGCTTTTTAAAATTTTACGTGTTTGTAATACCAATTTTATTAAAAACATGGTCATTCTAGCGTATTAAATAGCTCACTAACTACGTTGAAAATTATTTATATAGAACAACTATGTATCATAATTTTAGCCTTGTTATTGAACCATTTTTTATCGCTATAATAGATCACTAATTTAATGCAATTGGTATAATTAAGCTTGTTTAGCTTTTAAACGCGCTAAACGTGCTACTTGGTGAGTAGACGTTAAGAACGAGTAAATTGGTGCTAAGTAACCACGTTTACGAAGCTCTAAGAAATCAGCATCGCTTAACTCATTTAGTTTTTTCTCATCGATAAGGTAAATACCGTTGATGTCTTTTTTCTCGCCTTTAATGTCTACTGTTAGCGTTTGCGCAATTAGTAGCTCTTTATCAGCAAGGAATTTAGTGAACGCTTCAGTTACTTGAGAAAACTCAATAAATGATACTAGCGCTTCTTTACGACGTTTTAGGTAATCTGTTTCTTCGCCGTTTTCAAATAATGCATTACCTTCGTCTTCACCAACAAGCGCACTTGCTTCGTCAATTACGATACCGTATTGATCTTGATCTGGGTGTTTAACTAAACCCAGTGGGTAACGAGTAGATGCCATAGGTGCAAATGCTGCAGTCCATTTACCATCTTCTACAAAAAGGTTTTCGCCTGGCTCTAAGCCAAACATAGCAACTGCTTGAAAAGTGCCTGTTTCGTTATTTTTAACGAATGACATTGGAAACTCGTTTGCTACACGTGCAAACTCATGTGCAACTACTGGCACTAAGTGTTGAGTTTTCATGAATTCTACGTTGATGCCGTTTTGAATTTTAGTGTTGGCATGTTTTTCGTTGTGTAAAGGCTGTACTTGTTGCTCCGCCATGTTACTGCTCCGTTTATTTTAATTTATATGTTTCATTGTTAATGCCTTTAGGCTAATGCTTTTGAGCTAAAAAAGGAAGGGAAACTTTTATGACAACAACCATGAAAAAATAAAATTTAACTAAATCTGAATGTTGCTAAAAAACATACAGCTCAAACTCATAAATTTTGTTCAAAAACAACACACTTCGTGGTTGATTTTAATACAAACCAAAGTTATTCATTAACATTGGTTAACAGTTCAAAGCTATTTTTTTGCAGTGTTTAGGCTTAAATTTAAGCAAATAAAAAAGGCCGCTTATATAAGCGACCTTTAAAAGTTAAATTGGCATCTAAATTAAGGCGCCCAATATACTTCAATATTAATACTTGGATGGTTAAGCACAGCCCGTAGTGGCATGTCATTAACATCGCCGCCCGCTTTTGCTTGCTTATAAACAGCGAGTTTTTCTTCACCGCTAATTAAAAGCTTAACCACTTTAGATTGCGCAATGGCATTTAACGTAAGCGTCATTCGCTCAGTAATACTACCCGTCACATCACTTTGTATCGCATTAATTGCACATACTGTTTGCTCAGTTGTTAAACCATGCGCTAAACCGTCTGCATTTGGGAATAACGACGCTGTATGGCCATCTGGGCCCATACCTAAAATAGTTACATCATATGGGCTTTTTAGCTCGCTATAAGCCGCTTCACACTCTTGTGCGCCCTGTTGAGCCGTTGCTGCAGTGTTCTTCATAGTAATAAAGTTTGCAGCACTACCATGATTTTGTAATAAAGTACTTTTAATAAATGCTTCATTACTTTTTTCATGGCTTGGGTCTACCCAACGCTCATCAACCATAGCAACATCAACATGTTGCCAATCTAAATCAAGCGTTGATAAATGCTTATAAGCGGGCGCAGGAGACGAGCCGCCCGACACCATTAATACAGCACGGCCATCGTTTTTAATGCCATCACGTAATGATTGCTCAAGCGTTGCAGAAAGCTCAGCTGTTAACGCGTCTTTATCATCAAAAAACTTTTCAACTAGTGTTGCCATGCTTATACCTTATCGCCTGTGTTAAACCATACATGATTGTTTTCTGCCAATAATTCATCAGCATCATCAGGTCCCCAGCTACCAGCACGGTAAAGCGCAGGCTTGCCTTTGTCTTGCCAACGGTCGATGATTGGATCAATCCACTTCCACGCTTGACGAACTTCATCACGGTGAATAAATAACGACGGGTTATCAGCAGCGGCATCAAGCATTAAACGCTTGTACGCATCTGAGTGGAAACCATTGCTGTAAGCTTGTGAAAGCTCAATATTCATTGTTACTGGCTCAAGTTGCATTTGAAGATTATCAAGGCGCTTAGACATAAGCGTTAGTTGAATTGTTTCCTCTGGCTGCAAACGAATAACAAGACGATTTGGCTCGATATTACCCACGTTATCTTCGTAGATATTGTGAGATACTTTTTTGTATTCAACCACAATTTCTGCACAGCGCTTAGCCATACGTTTACCCGTACGAAGGTAAAATGGAACACCTGCCCAGCGCCAGTTATCAATATGCGCGCGAATAGCTACAAACGTTTCTGTTTTACTAGAACCTTCATTTAGCTCTTCTAAGTAACCCGGTACAATTTTACCGTTTAAGTCACCTGGTACGTATTGACCACGAACAATATTTTCATCAACATCACCATCTACCAGCGGGCGAAGTGCTTCTAATACTTTTAGTTTTTCGTTACGAATGCTGTTAGCGTTAAGCTTATTAGGCGACTCCATTGCAACTAAGCAAAGTAGTTGTAATAAGTGGTTTTGAACCATGTCACGAAGTGCACCGGCTTTATCATAAAAACCAGCGCGGCTTTCAAGACCAACCGTTTCTGACAAGCTAATTTGAATATTATCAATAGATTTAGCATCCCACATATTTTCAAACAATGAGTTTGAAAAACGCAGCGCCATTAAGTTTTGTACTGTTTCTTTACCTAAGTAATGGTCAATACGGAAAATTTGCTCTTCATTAAAAAACTCTGCAATTTTTCCATTAATTGCTTCAGCAGAATCACCGCAATAACCAATTGGCTTTTCAACAACAACGCGTGATGTAGGGGTAATTAAACCTTTAGTCGATAATATTTCACAACATGTGCCGTAAACAGCAGGCGGAAGCGATAAGTAAAACACGCGAGACTTAGTGCTTTCGTGCTCATCTAAAATGCCTTTTAGTACATCCCAGTTGTCGTCTGCTTCTGTAACATTACTTACCACTGGCACTAAAAAAGTAGAAAACGCTTTCCAATCTTTAGCGTTAAACTCACCTTTGCTTAAAAATTCTTGTAATGCTTTATGCGCTGTTTCTATGTATTCAGCACGTTTCGATTCTTCGCGCACTGTTGGTAGAATACGTGAGCCTTCAGGTAAGTTACCTTCTTGATATGCTCTGTACATTGCAGGTAGCAATTTGCGTAACGCAAGATCACCACCGCCCCCAAAAATTATAATATCAAAAGGATTAAGCATAGTTACTCTCTACGTTGTGATACCCAGTACATTTTGTAAATGCGCGGGTATGCCTATTTATTGCTAGATTAGATGGCTTTTATAGCTGTATTTAAATAAAAGCCTGCTGAATTGTTCTGTATCGATGATTTATTATTATTGTTTATCATTGCGCTTATTAAATGAGCCTTAGGGGCCCTGTATCTCCTCTCACAAAAATACAGACCCTAAGCACTCCAGCGCTACCCGTTCAAAGGTACTCGGTTTACTTACTTGCGTAAGCGAATTTTTTACTGCGTACGGTTTTGTTTGTAGTACGCCATTAAGCCGTTTGTAGAACTATCATGAGCGTGTTTCACGCTATCATCAGTGAGTTCACTCTCAATTTTAGATGCTAAACCTTTACCTAGCTCTACACCCCATTGGTCAAACGAACATATTTCTAAAATAATGCCTTGGCAAAATATCTTATGCTCATACAGTGCAATTAAACGGCCCACTGTTTTAGCATCTACTGTATCTAATAGCATAGACGTTGTAGGACGATTGCCTTGATGAATTTTATGATTTAATAACTCATCAATCTCTGCTTGCGATTTACCCTTAGCGGTTAAATCAGCTGTAACTTGCGCTGCATCTACACCACTCATCATCGCTTCTGTTTGTGCAAAGAAATTCGATAATAAAATATCGTGATGCTTATCAACATTCACTTGTGGCTTAACTGATGCAATAAAATCTGCAGGTACAATTACATTACCTTGGTGTAAACACTGATAAAATGCGTGCTGGCCATTAATACCCGTCATGCCCCAAATAATTGGAACCGTAGTATAAGGTACCGTTTCGCCTGCAAAGTTAACGTGTTTACCGTTACTTTCCATTTCGCCTTGCTGTAAATACGCAGGCAACATATGCAGTGCTTGATCGTACGGTAATATAGCTTGCGCTGTATAACCTAAAAAGCTCGTATTCCATACACTAAGCAATGCCATAATTAATGGTATATTTTGCTCAAACGGCGCAGATTTAAAGTGCTCGTCTATTTCAAACGCACCTTCTAAAATTGCTTCAAAGGCGTCGTAGCCTAAATATAAAGCAATTGGTAAGCCTATTGCACTCCAAAGTGAAAAGCGACCACCAACCCAATCCCACATAGTGAATACGTTTTCGTCGCTGATACCAAAGGCTGCCGTTTTTTCTAAATTTGTACTTACTGCAACAAAATGCTTTGCAATTGTACTTTCATCTTTTGTTGTTTGTAAAAACCAGTCAACCGCCGTCTTTGCGTTTGTCATGGTTTCTGACGTCGTAAATGTTTTTGACGAAATAACAAATAATGTTGTTTCAGGGTTAATGGCTTTTAATATAGACGAAATCTGTACACCGTCAGCATTAGATACGTAGTGAACATTTAACGTATCATCAGCAAGTGCTTTTAATGCCTCAGTTGCCATTTGTGGACCAAGGTTAGAACCACCAACACCAATACTTACAACATCTTTTACCGCTTTGCCGGTATAGCCTAACCATTTACCGCTACGAACTTTTTCTACAAACACTTTAATTTTAGCTAATTCGTTGTCTACGGCTTGTGTCACGTTTTCGCCATCAACAATTAATGGAGTGTGAGCACGATTACGAAGTGCCGTATGCAAAACTGAGCGGTCCTCAGTGATATTTATTTTTTCACCGCTAAACATTTTATCGCGCCACGATGCAATATCGCATTCTTTAGCAAGCGACATTAAGTTAGCAAAAACATCGTTATCAATAAGTTGCTTAGAATAGTCGAATAATACGCCTGGTACTTGAGTAGAAAACTGAGAAAAGCGCGTGTCATCTTGTGCAAATAACGTTTTTAGATGTGTTTGTTTCATCTTAGCTGCACTTTGTTCTAGTGCTTGCCAACTTGCTAGTTGCGTTCGGTTAGACATGGAAATATCCTCTATTTTTTTCAATCAATTGATTTAAAAATGTTTTTTATAAAAGCAAAACTCTTAATACTACTTATTCACACTAAATTAAAGCGCAAATAGTATAACTAAAAATGCAAAAAAAGTGCTGTTTTTATAATTTTATGTGCAGATGATAACGCAATTTTTAGCTTTTGACACCGGTATCATAAAAATTTTATAAATTAATTTACCTGTAATTTTAAAGGCAACGGCATAGCTTAATCAATCAAAATGAAATATTAATGAATTTTTATAAGCGCTGCTAATTACTTTTCATAGTTATTCACTAATTACTGTAATTGTTTGCCTTGCAAACAAATAAACCTTAAAAACAAAAAATCGGCTCTAAAGCCGATTTTGTATAAATTAAAATCTTTGCTTAATTACTAAGCGCTAGCCCACCACTTAGGTTATAAACAGTTTTGTACCCTAGCTGCATTAAATTACTCGCAGCAATCTTTGAGCGGTTACCACTGCGGCATAATAAAATATATTTGTTATTTTTACTTAACTGCCCTTCAAACACCGCATTTGCCATTCTGCTAAGCGGTATATTTAATGTTTTTTCATCTAGTGTATTAAATAACTGAGCAACATTATTTGCTCCATGTTCATACGGCTCCCGAGTATCTATTAAATATGCATCGCTGGTGTTTAACATTGCTTTAGCGTCATCAAAATTTAATTGCTGTGTATCAATCTCAGGCAATGCATTTACATAACCACACAATTGCGTGTTATTTACTTGCTTTGAAGCGTCGTACTGCTGCTTTTGTATTGTAAATTCATCAACTGAAATACTGCCGCTTACTAACGCATTGAGTAATGGCGTTTGGTTTTGTTGTACAGCCCAGTTCATGGCAAAACATTGTTGGTAGTCGTGCCCTGAGCAAATAATACTGGTGCTATTTAGTTGCTCGCTTATTGCTAAAATAGAGCGAGCCATAGCTTTTGCATCCCCACCTATAAGCGATGTATTGCCAAGCCCTGCAGGCAAAATTAAATCACCACAAAAACAATAACGCGTTTCGCCATTACTATTTTTTAATAAATAACTTACGCTATCTTTGCTGTGCCCAGGTGTCGCTACTTTTTCAAGTACGTCATTTGCTAAGCTAATACTTTCTGCATTTACTGGCCAACCTAAAGCATCAACCTCACCTTTTACAACTCTTGATGCAAGAACACTGGTTAATAAATGAGTCGCTGACTCTCGCTCTTGATGCAGATGAGTATTAAGCACCGCTGATATAGTTAAGTTTTGTGTATTGGCTATTTTTTCAAAGCGCGGAATAAGCTCAACAATCGGGTCTATTATAACTGCGTATTTATCATCGCTTACATAAAGCCAACTACATGCTCCTTGGTGCCTAAACTGAGTAAGGCCAAGTGCGCACACTTCTTGTTGTGGTGTAGTGCTATCAGATACAATTAAACAGTTAGCCTGTAGTATTGCTTTAAGAGCGCGAATACGCACACAAGCATCATCAATATCGTGTTGTGTTGCAGCAGGTCCAAACGATAGCCTAATCGCGTTTTCGCTTTGCCACTTACTTGCACCCATTGCATCTAAAACAAAACTTGTTGATGCGCCCGTACTACAAGCCGAGCCACCACTTACGCGAATGCCCGCAGCATCAAATAAATCAATGACTTCTTTGCTCGTTAAGTCGTTTACCGCAAAGTTAAGTGTGGTAGGCACGCTATAAGCAAAATCATGATTGAATGTAATATCGCCAAAGGTGTCTTTTATCGCGCTTTGTAGCTGGCTTCGATAAGAGTTAAGTATGCTAATTGGTTTAAATGTATCGTCTGATTTATCAAGCAACATACTAAATAGTTTATTTAACCCTGCAATACCGGGTAGATTTTCGGTGCCTGAGCGCATTCCACTTTCTTGACCGCCACCCGCTATAAAAGGTGTGTACGCACTGCCACTACGAATATATAAAAAGCCAATACCTTTAGGTGCGTAAAGCTTATGCCCCGAAAAAGGAGCGTAATCAATAGTTGTATTACTCAGTGCGAGCGCTTGTTTACCGAGTGCCTGCACGCAATCCACCATCCACGATACATTTTTGTTACGGCTACGAATTACCTGCTCTATAGCGGGTAAATCTTGATATACACCGGTTTCGTTATTAACGGCCATGGTGCAAATCATCAAAGCGTTATTAATATGCTCTGCGATAAAATCTAAATCTAAAATACCGTTACTATCAACCGGAATAGCAAGCACCTGAGCATTAACATCAAGTACGCTATTCCAGTGCTTGAGTGTATTTGGCACCGCTTTATGCTCAGTAGCGCCATATAATAATACAGGGTTTTTAATAGACTGCTTTTTAGCATTAATTAATGTAGAAACCACCGCAGTTTGAATACCCTCCGTTGCACCAGAGGTAAATAGGATATCGCCATTAGTTGCGCCGATAACCGTGCGTGCCTTTTGACGTGTTTGTTCTAATAAATGCTTGGCTTGAATACCTGTGATGTGCGGGCTTGAAGGATTACCAAAACATATTTGCATGGTATGAGAAACAACATCAGCAATACAAGGCAACACAGGGGTCGTTGCATTTGCATCAAGGTAAACTTGTTTTACTGGCTCATCGTGCAATAAAAACTCAGACATTAAAAAACGCACCTTATTACTAAAAAATATATCTTATTACCAATAGTACATAAATTTACAGGTAATGAGTAATAATCAATTAGCACTAGAGGTGCGTTTACTATGCTTTTTTAAACTAAAAGTCTGTTTGCTTAACTATTCACTGAGCTCTTTGCTGATCTCTTCGTGCGTTGACGACCAAGCTGTTATTAGCGCTTTTACTAATGAGGCCAACGGGATGGCAAAAAATACGCCCCAAAACCCCCATAAGCCACCAAAAAACAATACCGCGACAATTATAAATACCGGATTTAAATCAACTGCCTCAGAAAACAACAGCGGTACAAGTACATTGCCATCAAGCGCTTGAATAATTCCATAAATGATTAAAATGGTCCAAAACTGCGTTTCTAATCCAAACTGAAACAGTGCAACTGCCGCTACCGGAATAGTGACGAGTGCCGCGCCAATAAATGGAATTAATACCGAAAAGCCAACAAGCACACCAAGTAAAGCTGCATAGCGCAAATCTAAAACAGTAAATGCAATGAAAGACACACCACCAACAATTAAAATTTCGAATACTTTACCGCGAATGTAATTCATAATTTGTTGGTTCATCTCGTTCCACACTTGTAAAATCAAGCGCCGTTGCTGCGGGATCAGTTTAGCTATACTCCCTGTCAGCTCCAGCTTATCTTTAAGCATAAAAAACACCAGTAACGGCACAAGTACCAAATATATAAGCCAAGCAACAACATCTTTTAAAGACGTAAGTGAAAACGATAATACCGCTTGACCAAACTCAATAATTTTAGCTTCTACGGTTGCAACAATTGCTTGTACTTGTTCTATATTAATTAAACTTGGGTATTGTTCAGGTAAAGCCATTAAATAAGACTTCCCCTGCTCTAGCATATGCGGTGTTTCTTGCACTAAGTTACTGGTTTGCTTCCAAAGCACTGGGCCAATAACTAAAATAAGGGTGAGCATAATGCTAATAAATATCAACATTACAATAATTGTTGCAGTAAAACGTTTTAAGCCAACACGCTCTAAATGAACAACCGGCCAATCTAGTAAATAAGCGATAACCAGTGCAACAAGCACAGGAACAATTAACGCGCCAAAAAAGTAAAGTAAGGCAACTGATACCAATAATAAAAATAATAAGGTAGACGAATGAGGATCCGAGAACTTCCTTTCGTACCATGTTTTTACGTATTCAAACATGTAATGGCTCCACTAATAACAACCCACGTTGTTTATCAAAATTGTAACTATAAGCATTTTTTTGCAAAAAACGTTCAATGTCGTTCGCACTTTCACCTTTATTAAGACTAAAAGTGATGCGTTGTTTTGATGATTGCGCACTTCGAAGCGCAAGCTTGAACTGCACAAATTGCTGAGGACACTTAAACTCTTTTAAATCGCGCTCTACCATAACTACTTTATCCGTATAGTAAATGAATAATAAGTCGCATATTTACGCTCTACGTATTTATATACTCAAACCGTTGTAACTTTTTGTTAAAACAATTCCTGCAATAGTTTATCCTTATAACATAACTAGCAGTAAGGATAAGTTAATGCCTGGCACGCATAATAAAGCGCAACTACCAAGTAATCCAACACTCAAAGAGATTAATTGGTTTAAAAAGCAGATTAATTGGGGCGAACTACCTCCTTTTTATCACCTTGTTGCCTCATCAATAAGCGAATCAGAAGGAATTTTAGATCATGGGTTCGACAATGCAGTTAAACAACTTTTAGATAAACGTAATTGGAACTTAGATTTATTAGAAGGCTATGAAGATAACTTAGGTGAAATACATACCAAACATAAGCCACGTATTGCGCTGCACCAAGTATTTACCGACAGAGGCTTTGAGCTATGGGCACAGCCTTATGCTAAAGATGTTATTGTTGATCAATACATAAAAAACAATCGCTTTATGGAGTTTAGAGTGTGGGACCCACATTCAATGAAAAACTTGATCAGAATAAGTCAGTTACATAAGTTTATTGGCTTTTATTTTGAACGAGGCGACAAAGCAGATAAAGCCATTATTTTACATGCACACAAAGTAGTACATAAAATTATTACTTTTTTGCAGCGAGAATTGAACGTTGTAAAGCTTGATGGAGTCACAATAAAAGAACTATACCAATTGTGCGAAAAAGACAGCCGTGCAAGCAGTGACGAAATAGACATAGCCAAAATTGCAATTGGCGAACAAATTAACAAGGAATAAAATGCAGCTAAAATCAGCATTTATCACTTTATGCAGTGCTGCGCTTACGTTTAGCTTATTAATAAGCGAACCTTTAAAAGCGCAAACCAACTTTACGCTTCCTGATTTAGGAACATCTGCATTACAAGCACTGCCACTCGAAAAAGAACAAGCCATTGGCGAAGTAATGATGATGCAAATACGAGGCTCATCACCAGTAATAAATGACCCAGTGCTTGATGAATACCTCACAACTATTGGCCGTAAACTTGTTGCTAATGCTAACGATGTACGTTTTCCGTTTTCGTTTTTTTGGATAAATAACTCAGAAATAAATGCGTTTGCATTTTATGGCGGGCATGTAGGTGTACACACCGGGTTAATAGCTCAAGCCGATAACGAGAGCCAGTTTGCCTCAGTGCTTGGTCACGAAATTGCTCACGTAACACAGCGCCACTTAGCGCGAAGAATACAACAACAACAAGATAACAGCGCGCTGACTATTGCCGGTATGATAGCCGGAATATTAGCAACCGTTGTTGCACCAGATGCGGGTATTGCCATTATATCTGCCAGCCAAACACAATCTGCTTTTAGTCAGTTAACGCATAGTCGCTCAGCCGAGCAAGAAGCTGACCGCATAGGCATGCAAACGCTTAACAATGCAGGCTTTGATGCCCGTGCATCGAGCGAATTTTTAACTAAACTTGCCGCGCAAATTCGTTATAAATATAAACCACCTGCGTTTTTACTTACTCACCCATTACCAGAGAGCCGAGTATCTGATGTGCGTTTGCGTGCAGAGCAATTTCCTGTGCGTCATATGAGTGCCAGTCTTGAGTTTAATTTAGCTAAAAGCCGCGTGCTTGCGCGCTACGACAACAAACCAGAAAACGCCGAAGACCTATTTAGAAAACGACTACGCGAAAATAGCTACGATAACACCGCTTTAAAGTACGGTTTAGCTATTAGCTTACTTGATCAAAAAAAGCTTGATGAAGCAGCCCCAATACTAGATGAGCTTTTAAAAAACGATCCTAAAAACCTATTTTATATAGATACCCATACCGATTTACTCATCGCGCAAAAAAAGGCAGATGAAGCCGTAAAATTTTTAGCTGATTTAAATCAGTATCGCCCTAATAATCAGGTGATTACGCTTAACTATGCCAACGCAGCACTTGAAGCTGAGCAATATGAACTAGCCGAAAATATTTTGAAGAGTTTTTTACTCGAAAAGCCAGATCATAACCTAGGCAAGCAACTTCTTGCTGATGCGTATAAAAAACAAGATAAATTAGCCTCATATCACGAAGCGAACGCCGATGTATTGGCTCAATACGGTGCTTATTTAAAAGCCGCAGACGAAGTACAAAAAGCACTTAACTTCGTAGAGCCAACCGAACTTGTAAAGCAACAACGTTTAAAAGCACTACTTACCCAGTATCGACTTTTACAAAAAGAGCTTGCAAGACTTTAAGTCTGCAAGCGCTTACCCTAAAATAGACGCAATTCACACTTTGGAATCATTTTATGTCTGTTACTATTTACCACAACCCACGTTGTTCTAAATCACGCGAAACGCTAGCGCTACTGCAAAGTAAAGCGATAGAGCCAAGTGTTGTAGAGTATTTAAAAACCCCTCTTACTCACGAGCAAATTTCAACGCTTGTAATCCAACTTGGTTTTTCATCCGTACGTGAAATGATGCGCACTAAAGAAGATGACTACAAAGCGCTTAATTTGAAAGATGAAACAAATGAGGATGCACTTATTAACGCTATGGTTAAATACCCAAAATTGATTGAACGCCCTATCGTAGTTAATAACAATAAAGCAGCGATTGGTCGTCCACCAGAAAACGTACTAAGCGTTTTATAATGAGTGCAACCATTGTGGTGCTTTATCACTCAAGCCATGGCTCAGTTGAAGCAATGGCTCACGAGATAGCAGAGTCGATAGAGCAACAAGGTGCTAGTGCACTACTTCGCACCTTTGTGGCTAAAAATGCGCACGATATTGTGATCACTAAAGATGATTTAATAAATTGCGATGGTTTAGCATTTGGTACACCAACTCGATTTGGCATGATGGCCTCTCAAGCAAAAAGCTTTTGGGAAACCACTAGCGACTTATGGCTAAAAGGCCAATTAATCGATAAGCCAGCGTGTGTATTTTCGTCATCAAGTAGTATGCATGGAGGAAATGAAGCAACCTTACTTAACTTATCTTTGCCACTATTACACCACGGCATGGTGCTTATGGGCGTGCCGTACGATGTGCCCGAACTACTTGCAACACAAACCGGTGGAACACCATACGGTGCAACACACGTCGCTGGCAGCGCTAATAGTGCACAGCTAAGCAAAGACGAAATTAAAATATGCCAAAGCGTTGGTAAACGCCTTACTCACATTGCGAGAAAACTTAAATGACTACAGCTGACAGTCCAGCTAAAAAGCCGATTACGGTAAAATTTCAACGTGCAGCACTATTTGGCTATGTTGGTTTACTTATTCTGATTCCTTTGTGGATGTATTTTGTACCCCCTCTAGACGGTAATACTAGTTGGGTGTCATTGTTTTTTCCTATCATTCCTTTACTACTGCCGCTAAGAGGCATAATTCAAGACAACACATACACCTATGCGTGGGCTAACTTTATTGTAATGCTTTATTTTATCCACGGTCTTACCATGCTGTGGGCAGCACCAGATGAATTAATTTGGGTGTTGTTAGAACTGGTATTTGCATCATCTATGTTTATTGGCTGTACTTACTACGCAAGACATCGCGGACAAGAACAAGGTTTAAAAATCCGTAAGCTTAAAGAAGAATTAGCTGAAGAAAAAGCAGCAAATGAGCACGGTAAATAAGGCTTAACCATAAACGCTATATACAAAAAAACGCGCTTAAAGTAATTTAAGCGCGTTTTTTATTAACTGTTTAAAACTAGCTAGCTAAACTAAATCGCTCAAGGCAGCTAGCACCACAATACTCGCCAACCCTATTTGAGCAATTAAGCTAATAAACGAAAAGCCCCTAAGCACAAATAAACCCCAAGGGTGTTTAATATGTGGATATAGCGCACAGCGTTTTAAAGTGGTCGCAAAGAAAAAACAAATCACTGCAGTCATAGTTAAACCCAGCGTCAGCTCACTTTTAATTGAGAGGGTTTCATCAAAAAAGAAAAACAACTGTAAAGGCAGCAATATAGTCACAATAGCATGTAGCACATGCACTTTTTTAATGCGATCGAACTGCCCTTCTGGCGAAAGTTCTTTAATACCAAAGTCACGCTCTAAACATTTAACTAAGTTATTAGCTTTAATACTCACCGCTAAACGGTAACAGCTTAAACCTTCTTTATTACGTGCTCTAAAGTTATAGCCCGCTTTAATAAGCAGCACCATTAACGACTCATTTTTAGCAAACACAGCATAATGAAGCGCAGTATTACCTAAGTTATCTGTCGCTTTTTTGTCTTGCTTTGCCAGTAGCGTTTCAACCACATTTACAAAGCCTTTTTCGGCGGCCCACATAAAGGCTGTTTTATTGTTTTCATCAGCAAGTACACCAGTAGCGCCTTGTTCAATAAAACGCATAGCCATTGTTTGCTTAGCTGTTTTTTTACGTAAATGAGTAAGCAAAGCTTTTTCTAGCAGTACAACAGAGTCAACATCAGGAGAAACCTGCGTAAGCAGCGTAAAATAGTCTTTACCCGCAGCTACTTTTTCGCTGGCAAGTTCAGAGAGAGTATCTAAATCAGCAATAGACTCTGGAATAAACGCACTTAGGCGCTCTCTAAAATCAACTTCTTTCCAAAGCGCTAATGTGTCCTTTGCCGAGAGTTTACTTTTATTATTTAACGCATGCTCAATTAAGGTGAAGTAGCGTTTACTAAAAAATAAATCGACTAAAGACAGTGGCGTATCTATTGTATTTTGTGCAGCCACGCTTGCGTATTTTTCAAGGCGCTGGCACAGCATAAGCACTAAGCTTTCAGGGGTGTATTCATTATCGTAGTAATGGCTTTTAACCGCACTAATATACGCTTGTGCGTCTTCGTCATATTCAGAGATATGTTGAAAGTAACATTCTTCAAATGGCTCCAGCGGGGTTAGCCATGCCAAATAATAAATAGGTGGCAGCACGGTGGTGCATACACCATCGTCTTCATTTGTAGAACGACAAGCAGGCCAAGCTTCCAAAGCATCTAAAATAAAGGCACCGTTTTGTTCTACCAGTCCTTTAATAAGTAATGGGTATTCCTTTGGCCAAATCAGTACATTTTCCATTAAAACAACACAACTCCAGTGTGGCTTGGGGGTGGTAAGTTATATCAGTTTTAAGCTGACACCACGCTTAATCAAAGTGCCGATATTCTAGCACACCTTTGTTTTGCTGCTAGCGCAAAATTACGCAATAACAACAATCCTTTAGGATTATAACAATTCGCTTAATTAAGTGATTTATTTTGAGGTAGAAAACCGTGTGATAGCAAGGCAAAAATTTCATTATTTAGTTGTTCTAAATGATTAAGTATTACTGTGGATTGGTATTGTCCTTAGCAAAAATATAAAAACGGCCAAGTACATAAGTAATTGGCCGTTTTTGAGGTTGGAGTTGGGCTTAATCAGAGCCAGACAAATAGTCTATTTACTTTTTAACTCACTAATAACTTGCTCTAAACCCACATCAGAAATGCGTTGAATAATCTCTTTTTGTTTAGCACTTAATAGTGAAATGCCTTCAGCAACAATATCGTATACTTTCCACTCATTGTTTTTACCTAAACGAAGCTTAAAGCTTAAGTCGATAGTAGGCGCATTTGGCTCAATAATTTGCGTATTAACTGTTGCGTACTCAGAGTCACTTTTTGCGTTATTACGCTCAAATACTACTTTTTGACCCGTGTACTTCATTAGTGCACCGGCGTATGTGCCTGTTAAGTAATGCTCTACTGCATCTATAAATTGAACAGCTTGCTCGCGCTCAATACCTTTAATGTGTTTACCTAATAATTTAAACGACACAAACTTAACGTCAATATGTGGCATTAAACGTTTTTCAACAATGGCAGCCATCGCGTCTTTGCTGGCTGTACCTTTTGAGTTTACTTGGCCAATATCTGCAAAAAGCTTGTCGGCTACCGATTCAAGTAACTGATCTGGTGATTGCTGAGCTTGTGCAAATAACGAACTGCTAAAAAAAGCAGTAGCTAAAACGAATAGTTTAAAGAGTTTCATAATTGTATATGTCTGTGTGATTAAGATGGCTGTAATTTACGCGAACTATACGCAATAAAAAAGGCACAAATAAGCAACTTATTAATGCCCAATTAGCACCAATAGAATAAATAAAATAAATTCAAGCAGTTAGAAAACTCCATTAACAGCTCATATACAACCGGTATTTTGTCCTCATTGTAATTGTTAACAGGCCGCCCTTATCATTTAGTTATCAACTTAAATCAAACGAACATTTGGCACCTATGAAAACGTCACTTAAAACACTTATTATCTCTTTTGTATTAGTAGTTTCACTTTTTGGCAAGCTTGCTTTTGCTCAATCGGACCACGGTTATGCCGTTGACTTCCTCAAAGGCGAAGGTAACGTAAACGGCGTTAAGCTTGCGTATCAGTATCATGCACCTGGTATGCAAAACCTTATTGGTGATGCACGCTTTTACTTTGAAACCAGCGTAAACATGTGGGAATACCGCCACGGCGATGAAACACAATCAAACCTAGTATTTGCTATGTCACCTGTGCTGCAATTTCCTGCCTTTAGTTTTAACAACACCCCATTTTATGTAGAAGCAGGTATTGGTATATCACTGATTGATGAAACGCAGTTTGCCGGTAAAAACATAAGTACTCACTACCAATTTGAAGACCGCATAGGGCTTGTAGCCGATTTTGGCCACACCAATGTTGCCCTTCGCGTTATTCACTATTCAAACGCAGGCTTTAAAGAGCCAAACCCTGGGCTTAACTTTTTAACGCTTTCGGTAGCGAGACGTTTTTAACGTTATTGATTGTATTTTTGGAGTAAATTAATTGCTGTTATAGGGCAAAGCGGTCACACTTAAACGTACTAAAAATTAGGTGATACTGCGATGCAAACTTGGCATATTGTAATTATTGTCGCTGTTGTTTTTGCCATTATCATTGGTAATATTGCGCTGATTAGACTCTCTGCAAAACAGGAGTTTATAAAGCCCAACGCCAATATAAAAAATACAACAGACACAAAAAAGCCCTGATAAATCAGGGCTTTTTCAATAATACCAATTCGCTAAATCATATTTTTGCTAATTTAGCCTACTAGCCAATGCGCCATTAGCGCAATAACAGGTAAAGTAATTAGCGTTCGCAAAATAAATATAATAAATAGCTCTAAAATATTTACCGGTATTTTACTGCCAAGTAAAAGTGCACCTACCTCAGACATATAAATAAGCTGAGTTACACTCATTGCGGCAATAATAAAGCGCGTTACATCACTTTCAATAGTCCCTGCTGCTAATATTGACGGAATAAACATATCAGCAAAGCCTACCATAATAGTTTGCGACGCTGCGGCTGCTTCGGGTACTTGCAATAGCTCTAAAAATGGCACAAACGGCATACCTAAATACTGAAATATAGGCGTATGCTCAGCAATTATCAGTGCAAATGTGCCTACCGCCATAACTACAGGTAACACACCAAATACCATATCAAGCGCGTTATGTACGCCCTCTTTTATAGTGCCTTTAACACCCGTTGAGTTATCAGCTTTTGCTAATGCAACATCTAACGAATGGCCAAATAAAGTTTTATGACCCGGAATTGTTTCAGCGTCTCTATCTGGCTCAGTACCATCAATCAGTAAGTCTTTTTTAAAGCGCAGTGGCGGTAATCGCGGCACAATAATAGCGGCAACAATACCGGCTAAACATACCGTTGCGTAAAACGGTGCAAATAGGTATTCAAGTTTAACTTGCCCAAGCACCACTAAACTAAATGTAATTGAAACCGCTGAAAACGTAGTACCAATAATAGCCGCTTCGCGTTGTGTATAATGCTTTTGATCGTACTGCCTTGCAGTCATCAAAATACCCACACTGCCATCACCTAACCACGATGCAGTACAGTCAACCGCGCTTCTACCTGGTACACCAAATACAGGGCGCATTACTTTGGTCATTAACGTACCAGCAAGCTCTAATAGGCCAAAGTTAATTAATAGCGGCAGTAATAAGCCCGCTAAAATAAATACCGAAAACAACACAGGCAATAAATCATTTAATACCAGCGCGCCAGTATTGGCCGAGGTAATCATCTCGCTGCCTAGGCTTAAGTACGTCATTAAACCAAACGCCATACCAAATAAGCGTACCACCAGCCATGTCCAGCTCACATCAAATAAATGCTTTAACAAAGGTGAATTACATATAGCGGCGGGTTTAAACACTTTAGTAATTACAGAAATAACCCCTGTAATACAAATAATGAGGGTAATAATTGCTTGAGCAGAGCCAAGCATCATTGCTTGAACCGCTTTTGCCATAACGGCAATAGGAATAGTCATCCCTTGCGAAGTACTAATGGGTGTCATAAATAAAAACACACCAATTAACGAAGGAACCAAAAAAGTAAACCAAGTGCGCCACGTATAGTGTGAACGTTCAGGTAGCTGAGACATATTGTTTAACCTATAAAAACCACAAAAAGAGCATAGCGCTCTTTTTGTGGTAAAACTTATTATTATTTAAATTTTAATGCCGCGCTGAATGAGTGCTGCTTCTAATGCTTGTTGTAAACCATTCATAGTACCTGGCTCAAGCGTTTCGCCTTTATCATCCATCCACGTTAAGCTAGTACCGCCTTCTTTAGTTTTGCTTACTAAAATTTGGTATTGGCCTTCATCAATAGGTAGTTGAGCTACGTCATCACCCCAAATTGAATCCCAAACGCTTGTTTCTGGTTTAGTATAATCTGCAGTAATTAAGCCCGTATCTGGGTTAATTTCAACAATAGAGAACGACAAGCGCTCTAAAAACCCAGAGAAACGGTCAAACACAGCTTCGTAAGATTGCTCAGTTACAAGTGCTGCATTACCTTTATTATCAAAGCCCATTTCAAGAGAAATAATACCTTGGCGTTTACGCATATCAACTTCAAGTTGACGGTAACGATAATCAAACTCGCTCACTACTTGGTTAAGCGCACGTACTTCTAGCTGCTGCTTGAGTAAGTCTGTTAGCGTTTTATCACCTTTAAAATCAATCAGCTCTACACGTAAAGACGCAGTGCGTTGATGTGATTTTTCTTCAATAGTGAATCTAAACTTTTCTAAATCATCGTTAACTTCATCGCCCCACCACCAAAAACCTTCTTCGGTTTTAATGATTGAGTACCAATCAGTTTCAATAATACCAAGTAGCTTATCTTCTTTAGTAGTTCCTGCATTATTATCAGCTAGGACAGATTTAATCGTATCCCAAAGAAACTCATCTAAATCAGCAATGCCATCATTTTTATCAAAATAAATACGCGCTTGTTTATCTGTCTCTTCTACCCAACTGCCTTTCGCAATTGTTAATACTTGTGCCGGTGGGCGGTAATTTGTAGCTTCAGGATTATTGTCGTATTGACCTACATCCATTTTATAAACTGGGTCTTGAGCTGGTTGAGATAACGACGCTGGTGCTTTTACAGGCTCATGCGTACGATAGTTACGTTCGTCATGTGCCTTATTAATAAATACACTACACCCTGATAAACTTACCAATACACTTACTGCAAGTGCTTTTGGGATCCAATACTGCACAGATATTTCTCCTTAGCATACCCTTTAATTGTTTTAACAAATATATGAGTGGGTAATACCGATTTGGTTCAGTGTAAAATCAATATTAACTTTACATTTATTATTTGGCTGCCTAAATGCAATAAAGTTCAGCACTTCAACTTAGTAAGCAACTAAGCGCAAATAAGCAAATTTTAGCTATGGTACTTTCCCGTGCCAGTAAAAACAAGAAACACCGCACTTTAAAAGCGCTTAATTAGCGTGTGCTGTAGTTTAGAGCCCTTTTTGTGTTAAACTTCGCCGCCGTGCAACTTCTCGTGTGTATTTTTGGTGTTGCCAACTCGGTTGATATAATCCAAGTAACAAGGTATTTGAACTCATGACTGCATTTTCAAATCATCAAATTGTTTTAACAGCGATTGGCGAAGACAGACCCGGTATAGTAAGTGAACTAACCCAACTGGTTAGCGATTGCCACTGCAACATTATTGACAGCCGAATTGCTATTTTAGGCTGCGAATTTACCTTCATAATGCTACTTAGCGGCGACATGTCGGCAATAAGCCGCATAGAGCACGTACTGCCCACTAAAGCCATGGAACTTGGCCTGCTAACCATGATGAAGCGTACAGCAAGTCATACTCCTAGCGAGTTTTGTGCAGGTTACACACTAGAATACACAGGCATAGACACCCCTGGTACATTGAGCAAAGTAACGCGCTTTTTTGCCGACAATAATATTAGTATTTGCTCACTTAAGTCAGACACTTATTCCCAAGAAGACAACATAAAGATGCGTTGTGAACTTGAATTCAACATACCTGTTGATGTAGATATAGATCAATTTAAAATTAGTTTTGAGAGCCTTTCTCACACACTAAACGTAGATTATATTTTTAAACGAATTCGTTAAGGATGCTAAACATGAACACAATTAGTCCATTACAAGCTGGCGATACTGCACCCGCTTTTAGCCTACAAAACCAAAACGACGAAACAGTAACATTAAGCGAGCTGTTAAAAGAGCAACAAGTGCTTGTGTACTTTTACCCTAAAGCGTCAACGCCGGGTTGTACTGTACAAGCCGAAAACCTACGCGATGAGCAAGCACAGCTTGCTAAATTTAACACACGCGTTGTAGGTATTAGCCCAGATCCAATTAAGCGCCTTAAAAACTTTGAAACTAAAAAAGAGCTTAATTTTGATTTATTAGCCGATGAAGACCACGCCATTGCTGAAGCATTTGGTGTATGGGGCTACAAAAAGTTTATGGGAAAAGAGTACGATGGTATTCACCGTTTGACGTTTTTAGTAGGCCAAGACGGTAAAATTAAACACCTATTTGATAAGTTTAAAACTAAAGATCACCATCAAGTAGTGTTGGATTATCTCGCAGCAGAATAAGTTAGCTGCAGAATAAGTTTGTGGCTGAGTAAGTTAGCTACCAGCTATTAGACAAATACAGAAAAGCGTTGCTCAAGGGCAACGCTTTTTTTATGCTAGTTATTAAATATTTGGGTTTAGTCAATTTAATTTTACTAAACATTAATATTTTTTCTGCGCAACCTCCACCATTTCTAGAAATTCACTAACGTACTTTTCATCAATCAGGACATTGTGGGGATTTAACCTTTTCATTAATAATTGTCTAATATCAAAAATAAAATCTTCTCTATTAGCTAAAACTTTATCTCTAGATGCATTAACCAAGATGAGCCAAGTAACATAAAAATCCTGAAGAGTTCTCCTGAAAGATTTATTATTATTAATATTCAAGAAATCAGTAAATAAATCTTTAGTCGTATTACCACCAAATAAATCATTAAGTAAGCAAATTAAATCATTAGTTTTTTTAATACTTTTCAAAAATGTTTGTTTTTCAATAGCCGTGCTATCTAAATCAAATAGAAAATCACTAAACCCTTTTTTATCTTTAACGCGGCAAGTAATAGTTTTTTGCCTAGGAAAAAAACCTATAACTTCCTTAGGATCACCTTTGTAGTGCATGTAAGCAAGTGTAATAATAAGCTCTTCATTAAGCATTCTATCTGGCTTGCCCTCTTTTATTTCTCTAAAGAAAAACCAATTAGAAAGGTTGCTATTTCTAATGTTTTTAATCTCTTGAATAACATCCGGAGCTACAATTGAATTCCACATTTCAAAAGAATTTGGTTTAATTGGGTAAGGTTTGTAGTTCAGCCTAATAAATAAATCTATAGGATCAAAGCTATCATTTTGTAGCTCGTCGATCACAATTACATCTAGAACAAAGTCAAGTATTTTATCTTGCTGGAAAACATCTAAATCGGTATACCTCTTACCTTCTAAGCCTTCTAAGACTTTAAGCCCTTTTAGCTTAAAACTGTTATTTTTTGAATACACGACTTTATTTGATTCATTTTTATAACTTTCGCCTAAGAAACCAATTATTGAAAGTAGCCTTTGTTGTCCATCGACAACCTCTTTGACACCATCGATCCTTTTAAAAACAAAAATTGGAGGTAAGTTGATTCCTAAAAGTATGCTTTCAATTATAGATGAAGACTTTAACAAACTTATTTTCTCTTGCCTTTGATAGGAAGGACGCAAAATATAGTTTGAAGATTTAATATCCTCTCTAATCTCGTCAATATCAACAGAAGTAGGGTTCGGCTTATGTAATCTTAAGTTAGACAGATCATCTAATGATTTGGCCGTCTCTTCTGCAGTTTGTTTCTTATTTTTAAAATCTTTACTGAAAGTGTTCGAGCGAATATAGGGTCTGAAATCGAATTCAACATCTTGCTCTAAATAACGGGCAGTTGCCTCATGTCTCGAGATAGTGTTTCCATAATAATGAGCATTATCGGTAGAATAGTAATCAATATTTTTCTTTAGATAGTTGGCAAACTTATCAGGTTCAACTTTATAAGAAATATTTTCATTATAAAATATAGAAAGAGCCCATAATAAAGTTTCAAAAATATACTTATTACCACGGTAACTTTTCATCCAAGGTGAATTATGAATATCTAAAACTTCATTAATAACAATATAAAAGTCATTATATTCTTTTTCAATATCCTCCGAATTATTATTAGTGAAATCGTATAAAATATCGATTATTGAAGTGCGCTCACTTGAACCTGCATATTTAGCTATCGGGAATTGATCAAAAACTCGATACTTTCTGATTGTATCTAAGTTTTGAGAAATAGTATCAGCCTTATAAACCTTATCTAAATCTATTTTTGGGAAAAAACATTGATTAAATGAAATGAAAAATGAATCATCACTTTTCATTCTATCTTTAAACAATTCTGAAAACCTATCTGTATCATACTTAGCGTTATCTAACTCATCTCGAGACAATGGAGTTATACCAGTATTATACCTTCTAAATATTTCTTTCTTAACTTTATCAATAATATCTTCGTTTAAAGTAGGATGATTAATAACTTCAAATTCAAACACACGAATATTAGAATCTAAAAAGGTTCTTTGATAAAACTCTGGTAATTTATTGAAGGAATTTCTACTCAAGTCTATTAAGTCTGTGAGTCCCTTACTTGATAAATTAAAATCATTTTCTTTAAATTTCTTTAATGTTTCAAAACGTTGCCTTCCATCAATGACCTCGACCTTTGAACCAGCTTTGAAAAAAATTAGTGGAGGAACTTCAGTACCCAAAATGACACTTTCAATAAAAAATGATTGCTTTTGATTATCCCATACGTAATTCCTTTGGTAGTATGGAGTATAATTTATTCTTTTCAGGTTTCTTTCGCTTAAAAGAGTTTTAACAGAAAGGCTTCTAGAAGTTATTTTTAATGAACTCTGAAAAACATCTCTGAATTGATCCGCTTTAGTTGTTTTTTCCATTTAAAATTCATCCTCATTAAGGTTGATCAATTCATCTGTCTTTATGGTTATACAAAATGCTATTTTTTCTTCAAACTCTATTTTTGATTTTTCTATAGTAATTTCTCTATCTAACAGATATGTTTGGAAAATTAAAATTTCATGTGAAAATAAGTAAATAAACTCTCCGATATCAATATTGCTTAATCCATTCTCAATTTCATTTTGAAAGTACAGCTTTATGCTTATATCATCATCAAAGTAGATACCAAATATCACTTTTAACTCATCAAAATCTTCTTCTATTTTAGGTTTATCATTAGTAACATCATAATATCTTGGTAAATTTTTCCTTAAAAATGCACTCAATAGATCAACTAAATTAATCAAAGAGCCATCATCACATTGTGGTTTAAAATTAGCTAAGGAGGGCAACTGTAGGATAGGCAGGTGCTTTAGCAAGTTATATTTTAAAATAAAGGACTGTACTTTTTTACCAAAAAACGTATATGAATTATAGGATAAAATTATGAGCTCATTATCAGATAATTGAGCCCTTAAAATCTTTGCATAATAAAATTTTTCTTTATCTGTAAGGTTAGGTGAATCATCAATTATTATGATTAGCCTATAAAAAGATCTAAAATATCTCGATAGCTCCTCGCTTTTTTTGTCATATACTTCGATAAACGAGTTAACAAGATTTTTCCTATGCAATAGCGGGTTTGCATCATAAGTTTCGCTGTGGTTAAGTACTTCATCAACTAGGCTTTTAAAATAACTTGGTTTAATGACATTTAAGTTATTTTTTATATTTAAGTAAAGGTTTAATAATGAATAAAAGCTTGATTCAAATTGTTGTGTCATTGCTGTTTTGCTTTGTTCTTCATAAACTCTTCTACTAAGCTTTTGCTCATTTCTATTCAATTTGAACTCTTCAATTTGCTGCTCTAGCGCTGCAACTTGAAGTGTTAATGCTTGACGATTATTATCTAAATCAACTCTTTGCTCTACAAGGGCTTTATAAAATAGGAACACTCCAGCGAGTGCCCAAATTGACCCTATAAAGCCACCTATAAAGTCACCAAACTGTCCGAACTTCTCAGCATTAATTTTTCGTGAAGTACTCAGTGAAATCTCATTCCAAAAAAATAATGGAAATGCACTAAATACGACAATTGCGCCAATAATTATAATTGTCGATATGGCTTTTTCATTTTTTAGGTAGTGCAATAGATTCATTCATATGTCCCTTTAAATAGAAAACTAAAATACCCACCTTGATGATGTAGTATCTTAATTGTGATATCAAGTAGAAAATCTTTCATAAAGTCAATTTGTTATAGTTGGTAATAACGTTGCTCCCCCTATTTTTTATTAAGGGTAACGCTATAAAGATGAACTTTTATATCAAAAATAAGGTATTGATATGCACAGAAATTCAAATAATTTACTGTGTCGGATGGCGCTTCGCTTATCCGACCTACGTTTTCAAATATATAATGCGGGGTTATTAGGGGCGTGGATATTGGAGGTTCGTTGGGTTTCGCTGCGCTCTACCCAAACTTTTATCTCTTCTTGATGAGTGTTTATCTTAAATTTTTACGCAGACAAAAATGGCGTTGCCTGAGCGCTCTGCCCATGGGGTTATTTTGTCGTAGTCATGTTCAAATATGTGGATTTCAAAGTACGGTTTTAAGGCTTCTTTAAGCTCGGTATAACTAAAAGCCACCATTGGGTGCTCGTCGTGCCATACGAGTGTTTTATCTGCGGTGGTTTTTTCTATGCTGAGTTTTAATAATTGTTTGCTGCCAGTGCCACCGTAGTGCCAGCCAGATCGAAATGTGAAGAAGCTATTTTCGCTTGTTGCGGTGTGCTCTACAAATGAATCGCTGTCGATTTTGTTTTTATCAACCGTGTTAAAGCAAAATATCCCACCTACATTTAATGCATTGTGCACGCTAGCAAGGCACTCTTTTAACTTATCAATTCCGTCGCAGTAATGCAGTGAATACAAAAAGCAGGTAATTAAATCCAAGTGCTCAGTGACCTTAAATTCACTCATGTTTTGCAACGAAAATTGCGCTTCTGGGCAGCGAACTTTTGCTTTATCGAGCATTGGCTGGTTAAAATCAAGCCCACTACTTTTATAACCGTTATCAATAAAGTGGCGTACATGCGGGCCGGTGCCACATGCTAAATCGAGATGGGTGTTTGCGCCATTACCAAAAATTTGGTGCAGCCTGTGAATAGAATTGCTTTGGGCTTGATAATTAATATCTGCACACATTAAGTCGTAGTAATCAGAAAGGTCGGTGTAAAGCGCATTTGCGGACATATAAGCCTAGTGGTAAGTAGTAGAATATTTTTAAGTCGCGCATAGTAAACTAGTTATGGCTATTAGCGAAGAAGATATGAGCTTTAGGGTTGTCGGGTGGTGCTTCGCTTATCCGACCTACGTATTTAAATATTATAAAACGTTATTAGAAAATTGTGCGGAAGTAGAGGTTTGTTGGGTTTAGCTTCGCTCTACCCAACATACGTAATATAACTTTAAGCTGGCTTTAACTAATTCCTAAATACTTATGTACTTGTATTGATAAGCGCCAGTTTTTGGCAATACAGGTGTCGATTGCTAATTTGGTTGCTGATACTTTTTGGCTAATTGGCTGCAAATAAACAAGCTTTGGGTTAACGCCTGTTTTTGCAAATAATTCTTCTAACTCTTCTACATGCTTTTGCATGGCAACGGGGTGTTTAATTTCGTTGGCACGCTTCATCGCGCTGGTAAGTACTTCGTAACCGCCGCGCATATTGATTTTTGGCGATACCGTTACCCATGTTTGCTCTGGGGCGAGTATTTCAAACGTGCCGCTGGTTTCTATTTGTGTGCTAAAACCGTGTTCGTGTAATAAGTTACATACTGGATTTAAATCAAACATGCATGGCTCGCCGCCGGTAATTACAACATGCTTTGCGGTATACCCACGCGATTGAAACAACGCTAAAATTTGCTCTGTACTGGCGTTAGCCCAATGATCTGAGTCGGCTTTTTTTTCTACGGTTTCATCCAGCGATACTTTATATACATTATCAACATCCCACGTTTGCTTAGTGTCGCACCAAGAGCAACCTACTGGGCAGCCTTGCAGACGTAAAAATATTGAGGGTGTGCCAGTAAAGCTAGCTTCACCTTGAATGGTTTCAAACACTTCATTAATTTTGTACAAAAGAGATCTCACTTACTACCTAGCAGCCAAATTGCTACTATTAAAAAACCAAAAAGCGCTGTGCAAAAATTGTTATTTAAGCTGCGGCCGTGTAGTATATCGCGCCCTGATATAAACCTCTATTAAAACTAAGAGCAAAACAGATATGACGCAAAAAGTAGTTGTTATTTATTCCGGCGGTATGGACTCATTTACCGTATTAAATAAAGCCCTGCAACAAGGCCATGATGTATATGCCCTTTCATTTGACTATGGTCAGCGTCATGTAAAAGAGCTTAAAGTAGCGGCAAGTGTGTGTGAAAAATTAAACGTTCCACATAAAATTGTTGATATTTCGGCGATTAACCAACTTATTGGTGGCTCATCACTTACTGATGATATTGACGTACCTGAAGGCCATTACGAAGAAGAAAGCATGAAAAGTACGATTGTACCTAATCGTAATATGATTTTGCTCTCGCTTGCTGTTGGTTACGCGGTATCACTTAAAGCTAGCCAAGTTTATTACGGCGCTCACTCTGGGGATCATGCTATTTACCCTGATTGCCGTCCTGAATTTGTGCAAAAAATGGATGATGTGTGTCGTATTGCGAACTACGACGCGGTAGAAATTTTTAGCCCGTATTTAAATAATACTAAAATTGGTATTTTGACCGACGGTATTGAAATGGGTTTAGATTACAGCCAAACGTGGACCTGTTATAACGGCCGTGAAAAGGCCTGTGGTAAATGTGGCGCGTGCCAAGAACGCCTTGAAGCATTTGCACTAAATAACATTACAGACCCGTTAGAATACGAATAAGCCGCAATTAATTAGTAATACAATTGCTGCAAACAAAAAAAGGCTATCATCGATAGCCTTTTTTGTTTGTCAGGTTTTAAGTCAATGGTATTGATTAAAGCCAGCGTTTTACGCGCGCTTTATAGGCGGTAAACTCTTCACCAAATAATTTAGTGAGCGCACGCTCCTCGGGTATTATTTGAAAAAACGTTAAATACGCAATAAACCCGATAATACATAAAAGCGCCCACAAGGAACTTAACCAAACACCCCACCCTGCTAAAATAAATGCAAAACCTACGTACATTGGGTTACGCGAAATTTTATAAATGCCGCCCGTAATAAGTTTTGACGCTTGCTCAGGTTTATTAGGATTTACTGTGGTGTTTGCTATTTTAAAGCTCGCCACACCTGCAATACAAAAAACACACCCAATAATGACCAAACTTGCTGCTAGGTAGGTAATAAAAGCGGTGAAATCAATAACACTGTAATGCGCAATAAGCGCCATTATGCCTGCAAAAAACAGCACAACGATAACCGGTGGAATTTTATTATTTAACATGGCAACTCACTGTATTGACTAATTATGTTTATTATATGGTGGCTATGTAGCTATTAAACAATATCTAAAGTGTATAAATGATGAACACGCTCAAAGCTGAACTTATACCAACCTGCATAAATCTTTGATCAATTTAACGAATTAAATTGCACTATAACGTCGTTAAAAATTTTTTATTTAGAACACTAGATACAAAAACTTTTGCCTAGTTCTAGCGTAATTTTCTTAACGTTAAATAGACCCCGTATATAAGCAGATTGGTATTAAATAAAGTATACAAATTAAGTTACAATTGTCAGCTTTATCAAAAGCGCTTAAAGGTTATACTTTAGCCATAAACGAATAATAAAATGAGAAGGAATGAGGTTATGTCTGGAACTACGATGATTGTACTTATTGTGCTAATTTCGGTTGGCTCAGGAGTAGTTTACGATATGTATAAAAAGCATCTTGAGTTTAAGCATAAAATGCAAAACAACAACAGCGATGCCAATAAACAATTAGCTGAAACAAACGCGCAAGTGCTTGCATTAAAAGAGCGTGTACAAACACTTGAGGCTATTGTTACTGATTCAAGCTTTAACGTTAAAGATGAAATTAATAAACTTTAAGTTGTTATAGGTAATTTGGATATAAATGCGCATTTTCTGGCTGCTCAATGCCGTGAGCAGCTAAAAACCCACCAATAGCTTGCCCGCAGCCCTGTGGTGCTCGCCCACTGTCTATCTCAAAGTTTAACTGATTAGCATGTTGCTTACCCATAGAGCAAAGCCCTACGGTGCTTGGCGAGCGCATAGCGATACTTAAGTTACCTATTTGTTCAACTGCAACGTGCTTACTAAAGCGGGCAAAACCTTTGTACTTAAATTGCTCGTTTACATAGTCATTACTTGTGGCCACCAATGCTGCAATTAAGGCGTGTAAAAAGCTATTAGCGGATGAGTCTGCTGTTAAAAACGCGATTGTTTTTTTATTAAACTCGCTAAGCTGGCAATCCTCACACAACAGCTCAACAGTATATAAATGTTGCTCGGCTACTTGCTGCTGACTTTTAAGCTCAATACTTTTTCCTGCAAATACAATACGTTTAAGCACTTCATCAACGTTACTTGTAACCGTTTCGCTTTTAACAAGTTCAGGGTTTTGCGCCATTACAGGTAAATCGTGATGGTTATTAAATGGCGTGCTTGTTGCGCTGCTTTGCATTAACTGAAAAAGCTCTCTTACTTCATGTTCACGCGCTACTTTTAACGCTAAAAATGCGGTTTGAATAAGTTCTGAAGTAGGTAAGTTTTCCTCTACAATCCAGCGTCTGCCAAATAATAGTTTTTTGGCCTTGGCTTCGTTAGTAGATGCGCTTTTTTGGTAGTTATCAGGGCTCAGCACTGCTACTTGCAGATAGATTTCTTCACCTTTTTGTGCAGCGAGCACTCTAAAGTGAGCCGAAAACTCAATACTCTCAAGTACTTCGTTTACGCTTTGAAGCGTGTGCTTGTATCGTAAAAAATGCTGTGGCACCACCCAACTGCTATTAGCTAATTGCACAAGGGGTGCATAAGAAATAGGTTGCTCGTAACTGTGTTGCCATTTTTGCTCATTGCTAAGCAAATGATTAATGTGACTCTTGTTATCTGACATAAATAAACCAAATAAACTCGCGTTGTGCGATATAAACTATGAACACATTACGTCGTCAATGTCGTAATTAGATCACATGTACGCCCTACTTTTGGGCTTTTTTAACTATCGGTGAGTTCTTGATAGTCTGTTATAACTTTTTGATAGTATGGCTTATCTTTATTGAGCATTTTATTATAATGATTTATGAGTTGTCGTTGGTACATAGTGTGCTCTGTACTAGCAAGGTCCCACATTTTGTTGCCTGTATGGCTAATTTCATTATTAGTATTAAAGCTCACTTCAATCACTTCATAAAAACGTTTGTTGTCGTAAACTATTTGTTCACTTATAAGCCCTAAACCGAGTTGTTTTAAACCCACTCGCAACTTATAAGTGTGATGCACTGGGCATAAAATAAACCGAACATTATTTAAATGTTCCACTGCGTTATTAGCAATAATTTGTTGTACTAAACTTAACAACAGCTCACCACCAACACCCGCTATTACAACTACTTGGCTTTTACTTTGAGCAATTTCAATTTTGCCTACATCCTGACATAAGACCTGCCACTGCGGATTTTTATCACAGGTTTTTTGTAATTTATTAATAGATGATAATTGCGCTTCTAAGTCGTTCATTAAAGTGGCGACTATATCTACAAAAATAACCTGGTTTGCAGCTGCGCGTTTTAATAGCGCCATGCCTAAATAACCATGGTCGCAGCAACAATCCCAAATAATATCGTGATGCTGCGAAATTAATCTATCAATGGCAGTTAGGCGTTTACTGAGCTTCATTTAATCAGGTATTTGTGACGTTTTATAGACAAGCGCTTTTAAACTTTTGTCGTTGTCTACTTCAATAAAACGCTCGGTGGGGGCTAGACGCTCAACAAATTCAATTGCGCCTTGGGTGTGCTCGTTTATTAATGCTTTAAACGCATCTTCGCTAAGCTCTGGACTATTAGCGCACAATAATAATTGTGTGCTGTCGCAAAGTAGCTCTGGCAACCTGCGCAGCACTTTTTGATAATCTTTAGTTAATATAAAGCTGCCTTTTTGAAAGCTTGGCGGATCAACTATTATTAAATCAAACGGGGCTGCTTTTTTTAGCTTTCCAAACGACTTTAAAATATCGTGAGGTAAAAAACTTACCCCGCGCTCAAAACCGTTTAGTTGATGGTTTTGCTTGCCGACTTTAAGTACACCTTTGCTCATATCCATGTTCATCACATGATCTGCACCGCCTTGCATGGCGGCAAGCGAAAACCCACATGTATACGAAAACAAATTAAGCACTTTGCCATGCTTGCTGTTAGCCATTACAAATTCACGGCCGCTACGCATATCAGGAAATATTCCGGTATTTTGACGGCTCTGTAAATCAACCAAAAAACGAATGCCATTTTCGGTTACAACATGTGGGTTAGGTAATTGCCCATAAACCACGGTGTTTTGGCTTTGTACGCCAGCACGTTGCTGGTACACAAGTGACGTAATAAGCTCAGGCTGTTTTTCTTGTGCCCACTGCCACACAACATTGGTGAGCTCGCTTAGTGTTTGCTCGTCAATTTCGTCGTACGAAACCAAAAATAAACTGGGCGGGTAAAAGTCTAAATTAATATGGCTTAATGCTTCGACGCTGTGGCCTCGGCCATGAAAAACACGACACAGTTCATTTTTTAAAATTGGCGCGTCTTCAAGCGCAGTAATAAGAGGTGTAAAGTTTGCTGTCATTTTTAATTAATCAACTGTTGTTGTAGTTCATGTATTTCATCGCGAACAGAGCCCGCTTTTTCAAATTCTAGGTCGCTTGCGTATGCATGCATTTTGGTTTCAAGCTGCTTAATTTGCACGGCAATTTCTTTCGCACTAAGAACCTTTTTAGACTCTTTACGAATAAGTTTAAGGTTGTCTTTAGGGGCCGCTTCTTCGCCTACATCCATTACATCAAGTATTTTTTTAGCCAGAGCATGAGGCTCTATGCCGTGCTCAACGTTGTATGCATGCTGAATTTCGCGCCTGCGTGCTGTTTCGTCCATGGCTTTTGCCATTGATTTTGTAATTCTGTCGCCATATAAAATAGCGCGGCCATCTAAGTGACGCGCAGCACGGCCAATAGTTTGTATCAGCGAGCGAGCCGAGCGTAAAAAACCCTCTTTGTCAGCATCAAGTATGGCAACAAGTGCCACCTCTGGCATATCAAGGCCCTCTCGCAGTAAGTTAATGCCCACTAACACATCAAACACGCCAGCTCGTAAGTCACGAATTATTTCTACGCGCTCAACGGTATCAATGTCTGAATGTAAGTAACGTACTTTTACATTATGCTCGCTTAGGTAATCTGTTAAATCCTCAGACATACGTTTAGTAAGTGTAGTTACCAGTACGCGTTCGCCCTTCTCCACACTTTTGTATATTTCTGAGAGTAAATCATCAACTTGATCGCCCACAGGACGTACTTCTATAAGTGGGTCGAGCAGCCCTGTTGGGCGAATTACTTGCTCTGCAATTTCGCCCGCGCAGCGTTCTAACTCAAAGTCGCCAGGCGTTGCCGATACATAAATAGTTTGTGGTGCTATGGCTTCAAATTCTTCAAAGCGCAGTGGCCTATTATCCATTGCTGAGGGCATTCTAAAACCATACTCAACAAGGTTTTCTTTACGGCTTCTGTCGCCTTTATACATTGCGCCAATTTGCGATACGGTTACATGCGATTCATCAATAATCATTAATGCGTCATCAGGTAGGTAATCAAGCAATGTTGGCGGCGGATCGCCTGGCGTACGCCCCGATAAATAACGGCTGTAGTTTTCTATACCCGAGCAATAACCTAGCTCGGTCATCATTTCTATATCGTATTGCGTTCGCTGTGCTACACGTTGCTCTTCTACTAACTTGTTTGCACTGAGTAACTGGGCGCGTCGCTCTTTTAGTTCTTCTTTTATTTTTTCGATAGCGCCAAGTATTTTTTCACGCGGGGTAACATAGTGCGTTTTAGGATAAATAGTAGCGCGCACTATGTGCTTTTCAATTGCACCGGTAAGCGGGTCAAAAATACTTAAGCGTTCTATTTCATCATCAAACATTTCTACTCGTACAGCAAATGTGTCTGATTCTGCTGGGAATATGTCAACTACTTCGCCACGTACACGGTATGTACCTCGGCTAAAATCTATATCATTGCGGGTATATTGTATTTCAGCAAGGCGGCGTAGCATGTCGCGTTGATCTACTTTTTCGCCCACTTTTAAAAGCAGCATCATTTTCATGTACGATTTAGGGTCACCCAAACCATAAATAGCCGATACCGATGCCACAATAATGGTGTCGCGACGCTCAAGCAATGCTTTGGTCGCACTTAAACGCATTTGCTCTATGTGCTCATTTATCGAAGCATCTTTTTCAATAAATGTGTCGCTAGATACAACATAGGCTTCTGGCTGGTAGTAATCGTAATACGATACAAAGTATTCAACCGCGTTTTTAGGAAAAAACTCTTTCATCTCGCCGTATAGCTGCGCAGCCAATGTTTTATTGTGCGCCATTATTATTGTTGGACGATTTAAATCGCTAATAATATTGGCCATAGTAAAGGTTTTACCTGTACCGGTGGCACCTAATAACGTTTGGTGTGCAAGCCCCGCTTCTAACCCTTCGCATAGCTGTTTAATGGCGGTAGGCTGATCGCCTGCTGGTTTGAAATGTGATTTTAACTGAAAATGGTCGCTCAATTATTGCACTCCTGTAACGATTCGCCGCTCAGCGCTTCTAGTTTTTTCATAAACCATTTATATGCCACTATTGCTGTAAATAAATTACCTATGGCAGCGCCTATAAATAACCCTAATAATCCGGCTATTTCGTTGCCGATATAAGCAAATGGTACATAAAATATGAATAAACGAATAACGCTTAGTACCAATGCGTTCATTGGTTTGTGTAAAGCATTAAACGATGAGTTTGATAATATGATCACCCCTTGTAAGCCATAGCTTAGTGGGATGGTATAAATAAAGAGCTTAATTACATCTATTACGGCTTGTTCTTTACCAAATAATTGGCTTATAACACCTGAAAATGCAATTAGTAATACGTAAATGGCAAATTGCCATACCATCACAAATTTTAGTGTGCCGGTATACGCTTCTTTAACACGGCATAATTTGCCAGCCCCAAAGTTTTGACTCACAAATGGCGGTAATGTCATCGATAGCGCAAGCACTAATATACTTGCAATAGATTCTATCCGGCTTCCTACTCCAAATGCGGCCACGGCTTCTGGCCCATGATGCGCTACTAAGGCGGTCATTACGGCCATTGCAACGGGTGTAAGCATGTTTGCACCTGCAGCAGGTAAACCAATTTTTAATATTTTACGAATAGCGCCAGTTACAGTTTGCTTGCCCGCTTTGAGACTCAACAAACGTTTTTTAACCGCTAATATATATAAAATAATAACCACAGCGACCGACCATGCAACAACACTTGCTATGGCAGCGCCTTGAATTCCTAACGCGGGTACCGGCCCAAAGCCAAATATAAGTATTGGGTCAAGTACGGCGTTTATTAGCCCGGCTCCGCCCATTACTATACTTGGCGTTTTGGTATCACCGCTGGCACGCAGTACCGAATTACCAATCATTGGGGTTATTAAAAATACGCTACCGATAAACCATACATTCATGTATTCGTGTATTAACGGCAATACTTGCGCGCCCGCTCCTAGCAAAGTAAATATGGGGTCAATCAGTAAATATCCAACAGATGACAACACAATAACCAGAACCACACCAACCATTAAAGAAATACTGGCATCAAAACGTGCTTCATCAATTTTATTACTGCCGAGCGCTTTCGCTATTACTGCTGATGTACCGATCCCCAGCCCTATTGCTAAGCTGATAACGGTAAAAGTAACCGGAAATGTAAAGCTCACGGCAGCTAGTGGTTCGGTGCCAAGTAAGCTTATAAAAAAGGTGTCTACAATATTGAACATCATTAGTGTGATCATGCCGAATATCATCGGTATGGTCATCGTCTTTAATGTAGGCAAGATAGGATCGTTTAGTAAATCTGGGCGAGTCTGAGATTTTGAAATTGCGCGCATGAAATAAATAGGCCTCTTTTTACTGAACGAATCATTTTAAAGCATCAAGGCAGTTCAAGCCACGGATTTATCACTACAATTGATGTAATTACGGAAGTAAATATTCTAAAAAATAGTAAAACTTGATTTTTACATCTTTTTGTTAAAATAGAGCCTAAACACGCCAAAAAACAATTAAAACACATTTTTATAACTTTTATTACAAACACCCTGTGTTATCTGATGCTTTTTTACACAAAGCAACTACTTGGTTTATCGTTACGAAAAAATTCATTCATGGAGTTACATCTATTAGCCACCAAAACATAACCTACTGTTTTACAATGAATAAAAAATAGTGATTTAAAAGCTTGAAATCGTTGTAGCACCCTAAAACATTGGTGCCGATGATGTTCTTAAAGTTTCATAAACAGAGTTATCCACAGAAACCGTGGATAACTCATTCAAAGCCGCATTTATAAAGGCCTTGAGAGACTCGCAATTTTCGCTGAGGTCCAACCAATTGTTGATTTGCTAATTGTGGCATTTTTATAAACTCACACTGAAAACGCAAGCTTGCCGATTTTTCTTCTTAACATAGTTATACGTTAGTAAATAAAAAACGTTTAATACAAAGTTAAGTTATTGATTGTTCTATTTTTGAGCGAAGATAATAAATGCTCAATTTATAGATCAAAATTGGATCACTATTAAGAGGGAAAAATACTTTTATGACTATTCGTGCAGGTATATTTTTAGAAAATTAAAATAAAAAAGTAAATAAATACGAAGAATACCCCAAAGTAAAAAATGAAATTTTATGTTTTTGAGTTGTTTTTTAATTACAAGTGGCTTTAATGGCGTGTTTAATTTAACCAATTTAAAGACTCAACAATAATAAAACTCGCATTAGTATTCTTAAATTCTTAAAAAAACAGCTTTAATAGAGCTATAAATCACGCAGATCGAACACAAAAACAACGAATAAACCTCTTTTTTCAATTTATGACTTTTATATGTTGACACTTTGCGGCTCCATCATTAATATTTCGCCCCGTTGAAAGGCAAGACGCTTCCCCCTTAGCTCAGTTGGTTAGAGCGACGGACTGTTAATCCGCAGGTCCCCCGTTCGAGTCGGGGAGGGGGAGCCAAGTTTTTCAACCATAAACGATTCCCCCTTAGCTCAGTTGGTTAGAGCGACGGACTGTTAATCCGCAGGTCCCCCGTTCGAGTCGGGGAGGGGGAGCCAAGTTTATGTTTATGATGTAGTTCCCCCTTAGCTCAGTTGGTTAGAGCGACGGACTGTTAATCCGCAGGTCCCCCGTTCGAGTCGGGGAGGGGGAGCCAAATCATCATAATAATATCAGTACTTTAGTTCCCCCTTAGCTCAGTTGGTTAGAGCGACGGACTGTTAATCCGCAGGTCCCCCGTTCGAGTCGGGGAGGGGGAGCCAATTCTAAGAATTTCATAGACATTCCAAGCTATTTCCACTACTCTTCCTTATATAACTAAAGCATTAGTTTAATTCTTTAATGCGCTGTACTTAGTTTATTAATCAAGGACTTGATTCCTTCCCTTTTGATTATTAAAAGACTGAAAACATGGCTGGATTTAAAAAACTTATTTTTATACAAATTATCTCTTGGTTATTGTGTGTTGCAGCAGGAAGCTACTTCATATCTATAAGCTTTGATACTGCGGTAAGTGATGCACAAAAAAATGCACAAAAAACTGTTACTAAGTATATTAATGACCTTTCTTTAGACGATATTTCTGCTCAAAATTTAAAACAATCAATTGCAGATGGTAATACGTTTTCAAGCTTTACTCTAAGAGATTACCAAGGTGCTGAAGTATTTAGCATTAACCCCCCTACTCAATTACCAATGTTTGCTGATTTTGTACTCTCTAACTTTAACTCTGTACGCCCACAGTTTGCTGTAAACGATGCCGCAGATATAAAAGTTGAATTTGTACTTAACATTGAGCATTTAGCGTCGCAGCTACAAACGTCCCTTTTTATTGTTATTTTGATTTCTGCCATTTTAGTTATTATTCCAATAATTCTAATGAAATCTATTTTTTATCATTTAAATAAAAATATAAGTACAACAGTTGCTGACATTATCGATATTTATATCAATCAAAACCAAGTTGATAATGATTTAGAAACAGCACTAGATGGCACTCGATTGAAAAAAATGGGAAAAGATTTAGTACCTAGTTTTAATCGATTATCGCATTTTTTAAAAAACAAAAACGAAGATATACAAAGCGCTGCTATGACTATCAAGCATGAAGCGTACAAAGATGTAATTACCTCGCTTGGTAATCGTAATATGTTTGTTGAGTACTACGAAAAAAATATTGAAAACACTGAGCAAAGTACATTTGGCTCTTTAGCTATGGTTCGTTGTAGTGAGCTTCAAGCTATAAACCAAAGCCGTGGTTATCAAAAAGGCGACGAGTACGTTAAAGGTGTTGCCGATATTATCAAACACATAAGCGGCACTTACACAGGTAGCCAAGTGTTTAGATTAAACAGCTCTGATTTTGCGGTAGTACTCCCCCACATTCCTTTAAAAGAAGCTGAGCGCTTTGGTGAAAACCTGCAATCGCGCTTCACACAGTACCAACAAAACCAAGAGCTAAGCTCAGTTGCTAATACAGGTATTGTAGGTTACGAAAAAGGTAAGCCGTTAGGCGAACTACTTTCTGTTGTTGATAACGCGATGAGTATGGCGCAATCAAAACAAGTAAACGCATGGCACGTACAACGTGAAACCGATTTAGTTAATAACGTAAGTGCGGGGTTTGGTAATCAAAACTGGCGCAAGGTTATTAAGGAAGTTATTGAATCTAAGCGTGTTCATTTAGTGATGCAAAACATTATGCCGCTTGGTAAAAGCATAAAAGCCTACGCTGAAGTACAAGTTCGATTTAAAACAGAAGACAATCAAGTACTGCCTACCGCTTCTTTTTTAGCAATGGCCGAAAAACTTGATATGGCAATAGAAATTGATCGCTTAATCATCGACTCTTCTCTTGAAAAGGTTAAAAGCCGTAATTTATCTGAAAAGTTTTTTGGTTTAAACGTAACAGCCTCAAGTGCACACAACGATCAGTTTGTAATTTGGCTAGAGCGCCGATTATTGAAAGATACGCATATTGCATCTAAACTAGTATTTGAGGTTAGCGAGTTTGGTTTACAGCAAAACATCAAAGCTAGTAAGCGCTTTATCGACATGGTTCACCGTGTTGGCGCACGCGTAACTGTTGAACGTTTTGGTGTTGGCTTAACTTCATTTAAGTTTTTCCGCGATTTAAAACCTGATTTTATTAAAATGGATGCAAGTTATACTCGCGGCCTAGAAGATGATAAAAATAATCAGTACTTTATGCGCTTAATGGTCGATTTAGCCCACCGCATTGGTGTTAGCGTATTTGCTGAAGGCGTTGAGAGCCAAGAAGAGAAACACATTATAGAAACGTTGTGTTTAGATGGCGTTCAGGGTTATTACATAGAAAAACCTAAAGACATATAGTCTATTGGAGGCATCATGAAAAGAGTAGTTACCTTTATTATACTTTTTATTATGCCTTTGAGTTTGTACGCAAGCGCCCCGCAAAAAGAATTAGTTTTTAGCACTCACAACTATCCCCCATTTTCATTTGTTGATGAAAGCAATAATGCCACTGGCCCCTTTGTTGATATACTTACCTTAGCGTGTAAACGCCTCAATTATAAATGTGAGTTTATTAGCGTACCAAATCGTCGCTCTAAGCTGATGTTAAAAAACCTGCAAGCTCAAGGAAACTTTCCTATGGGCTGGAATATTGACCGCAACGAATGGCTTTACTTTTCGATTCCGCTTATGAAAATGCAATATGGTTTTTTTCAACCTGAAGGTGCTAAAAAAACCATTAAAAGCCTCAATGATCTACAAAAAATGCAAATTGCTGTTTTTGGCCCTTCAAATGCATCTTTTCAACTAATCAAAATACAGCAACAAATGATTAAAGACGGATTGAGAGAATTTGATATTGTTTTACTCACTGATGCCAATGGTACGGGTGTAAAAATGATAGAAAACAACCGTATAGATGGATATTTTGCCAATACTTTACAAGCGCGCGCTAGGCTAAAACAATTTAACTTACATCATGTTAATTTGGCTTTTTTACAAAGCGAATCTCCCTATTTTATTGGGTTTAATAAAATTCAATTATCTCCTGAACAAATCGCCCTATTTAATAAAGCACTATTAGATTTATACCAAGAACACGATCAATTTAAAGATATTTTAAAGCCGTATAATATTGATCCTATTCTAATTACACCTGAAATCTTAAGTCGCTTTAATATCATTACTGATTGAGTCGTTTATTTGCTTCTCATGTGTTGTTAATCGATAAAGAAAAAAGGATAATACCCACGTTTATTATAGCGTGAGGCACACATGACAGAATATGTCTTGTTATTGATTGGAACCGTTCTGGTTAATAACTTTGTATTAGTACAATTTTTAGGCTTATGTCCGTTTATGGGCGTATCAGGTAAGCTTGATACGGCGATTGGTATGTCTTTGGCAACCACGTTTGTGCTTACCCTTGCCTCTGTAACTAGCTATTTAGTTAATCAATATATTTTAATCCCTCTGGATATCGCCTTTTTACGCACCATGAGCTTTATTTTAGTGATTGCCGTTGTAGTGCAATTTACCGAAATGGTTGTGCGTAAAACCAGCCCTACCCTATATCGTTTATTAGGCATATTTTTACCGCTGATCACCACTAACTGTGCGGTATTAGGTGTGGCTTTATTAAATATCAAAGAAGATCATTCGTTTTTACAATCTGCGGTATATGGTTTTGGTGCTGCGGTTGGTTTTTCTTTAGTGCTTGTATTGTTTGCAGCACTACGAGAGCGTTTAGCAGCTGCTGACGTTCCTACGCCTTTTAAAGGCGCCTCTATTGCAATGATCACTGCAGGCTTAATGTCGATGGCGTTTATGGGTTTTACTGGATTAGTGAAGTTTTAATATGACCTTGTTTTATGCCTTGATAGCGATTGGTTCGCTAGCACTCATTTTTGGACTTATTTTAGGGTTTGCAGCAATTCGCTTTCGCGTTGAAGGTAACCCTATTGTTGAGCAAATTGATACTATTTTGCCGCAAACTCAATGCGGACAATGTGGCTACCCGGGCTGCCGCCCTTACGCCGAAGCCATAGCTAATGGCGATGAAATAAATAAATGCCCACCAGGCGGCGAATCAACCATGAAAAAGCTTGCCGGCTTAATGGGGGTTGATGAAAAACCACTTGCCGGTGGCGAGCAAGCAGAACCTATAAAAACAGTGGCTTATATTCGCGAAGATGAATGTATTGGCTGTACCAAATGTATTCAAGCCTGCCCAGTTGACGCTATTTTAGGCGCAACTCGTCAAATGCATACCGTGTTAATTGATGAATGTACTGGCTGTGATTTATGTGTTGAGCCTTGCCCTGTAGATTGCATTGATATGCTACCTGTAGCCGAAACTAAACAAAACTGGAAATGGCAGCTAGACGCTATTCCTGTTACACAAATAGATTAGAGGTTTGAGTGGACAAGTTACTTGAACAAATAAAAAAAGGCACCGTGTGGGCATTTCCTGGCGGCATACACCCACCACAACAAAAATCACTCTCTAATAGTGCGAGTATCACTCGCCTACCTTTGCCCGATAAACTCATTGTTGCGCTTAAGCAACACATAGGCGCAAACGGTAAGTTACTTGTAGAAAAAGGCCAACACGTCTTAAAAGGCCAACCACTAACAGAGCCTGCTGCTAACTGGTCGGTACCTGTGCATGCGCCAAGCTCTGGTGTGGTTACTGATATTGCACCTATGCCATCAGCACATCCATCGGCCCTGCCTGAACTAAGTGTTATTATTGAACCAGACGGCAAAGACGAATGGGTAGCTCTAAATAAAAATAAAAATCCTGCTGAGCTTAGCCATGATGAGCTTATAAATATTATTCACCAAGCCGGTATTAGCGGTATGGGTGGTGCTGGTTTTCCTACTTATGTAAAAGCAGATACCAAGCAACCTATCGAATTTTTGATTGTAAATGCTGTTGAGTGCGAACCTTATATTACTGCCGATGACGTTTTAATGCGCGAACACGCTAAAGAAGTTATCCAAGGCATTGAAATAATGCAGCAACTTTTAAACCCAACACTGTGCATTGTGGGTATAGAAGATAACAAGCCTGAAGCTATTGCAGCAATGAAGCAAGCAGCTGAGCATAACTCAAAAATTATTATTCAAACGGTGCCAACTATTTATCCATCTGGCGGTGAAAAGCAATTAATTAAATTACTTACTAACCGTGAAGTTCCTAGCATTGGTATTCCTGCCGATATTGGTATTTTAGTGCACAACACGGGTACTTTGTTTGCCGTACAGCAGGCCGTTTATGAAGGCAAACCGCTAATTGAGCGTATAGTTACAGTAACAGGTAACACTATTCATAAACCTGGAAATGTATGGGCACTACTTGGTACTGAAATAAAGCATTTACTTGATTGCCAAGGTTTCTCGCCTGTACCTCAGCAAAGTGTTGTGATGGGCGGCCCAATGATGGGCTTTACGCTACCCACAGTACGTATTGGCATAGTTAAAACCACTAACTGTATTTTAGCGCCTGATCATAAAGAGCTAGCGGAACCCGGCCCTGAAAAAGCCTGTATACGTTGTAGCGCCTGTGCCGATGCCTGCCCTGCTTCTTTATTGCCACAACAATTGCAGTGGTTTGCTAAATCAAAAGAGTACGACAAACTACAAGAGCACAATTTATTTGATTGTATTGAATGTGGTGCTTGTGCATACGTGTGCCCAAGCGAAATCCCTCTTGTACAGTACTACCGTATAGCCAAAGTTGAAATTAAAGAACAACAAGCTGACAAAATTAAAGCCGACAGAGCAAAAGAGCGTTTTGATGCCCGAAAAGAACGTTTAGAGCGTGAGCAAGAAGAACGCCAAAACCGCCATAAACGCAAACCTGCTGCTAAGTCTGCTGACGAAAAGCAAAAAGTAGCTGAGGCACTAGCCCGTGTTAAAAATAAATCAGATAACGGCGATGAAAAATCAGCTGTTGCTGCCGCTATTGCACGCGCTAAAGCTAAAAAGCAAGAAGGCGAAGAACTAGAGCCAGACAACAGCGAAGTAGCAAAAGAGCGCGCACTACGTAAAGAACAAGCGCGTAAATATAAAGAGCAAAAATCGCAAACAGATGAATCGGCCGAGACTGCACCCGTTGATGATAAAAAATCAGCGGTAGCTGCAGCCATTGCTCGCGCTAAAGCTAAAAAAGCAGCACAAGTATTAGATAACGCTGAGCAAACAGTGAGTGAAGAGCCACAAACTGATGCCCCCGTTGATGACAAAAAATCAGCGGTAGCTGCAGCCATTTCTCGCGCTAAAGCTAAAAAAGCAGCACAAGCATTAGATAACGCTGAACAAACAACAAGTGAAGAGCCACAAACTGATGCCCCTGTTGATGACAAAAAGGCAGCAGTAGCGGCGGCCATAGCTCGTGCTAAAGCTAAAAAAGCAGCTAAAGCATTAGAAAACGCTGAGCAAACCGTGAGTGAAGAGCCACAAAGTGATGCCCCTGTTGATGATAAAAAAGCAGCGGTAGCGGCGGCCATAGCTCGTGCTAAAGCTAAAAAAGCAGCTAAAGCATTAGAAGAAGCCGAGCAAGCCACAAGTGAAGAGCCACAAAGCGATACGCCCGTTGATGATAAAAAAGCAGCGGTAGCTGCGGCCATAGCTCGTGCTAAAGCTAAAAAAGCGGCTAAAGCACTAGAAGATACCGAACAAACTCAGCCCCAAGAGCTACAAGTTGATAGCACAGCACCTAAGAGTGCAGAAAGTAATACCGATGACTCATCAGATCTTATTAACGCAGATAAACCTAAATCAGCCGACGATAAGAAAAAAGCCGCCGTGGCTGCTGCAATTGCGAGAGCAAAAGCTAAAAAGTTACAAAAAGAAGGAAATAATCAGTCATGAAATTAACCATGGCCAGTTCGCCGCATAATCACAGCCATAAATCGTTAACGCGATTAATGCTTAGCGTTATTGCTGCGTGTATTCCTGGGCTAATTGCTCAAGTTTTCTTTTTTGGAACAGGTGTCCTTATTCAACTGGTACTAGCGCTTGTTGTTGTAAGCGTATTTGAAGCTGCAATAATGCTAATACGAAAGCGCCCTGTTTGGCCTGCATTAAGTGATGGCAGTGCGTGGCTTACTGCCGTGTTATTGGCATTGAGTATCCCTCCACTTGCCCCTTGGTGGATAATCGTTATTGGCTGTTTATTTTCTATTGTTATAGTTAAACAGCTTTATGGCGGCCTCGGGTTTAACTTATTCAATCCAGCAATGGCGGCTTATGTACTGCTTTTAGTTTCGTTTCCGGTACAAATGACCGCATGGTTGCCTGTCACTGATTTAATAAATACGCCAATAGGCTTTGCTGATCAGCTAAGGCTAATATTTACCGATTTTACGGCCTCTGGGTTTAGCCTAGATCAAGTACGCGCAGGGGTTGATGGCCTAACAATGGCAACACCACTGGATACTGTTAAAACAGACATAGCCCACGGTTTAACCGTTACCGAGAGCATGCAAAAGCCAATATTTAACGAATGGGCTGGCCTTGGTTGGGCATGGGTTAATTTAGGCTATTTAGTGGGTGGTTTATACTTACTAAAAGCAAAAATAATTAACTGGCATATTCCTGTCAGTTTTATCGCAACTTTAGCTGTATGTAGTGCTATTGGATATATCGCATCACCTGGTACAGAGCCGGGCACCCTATTTCACTTATTAAGTGGTGCCACTATGATGGGAGCCTTTTTTATAGCGACCGATCCGGTATCTGCAGCAACAACTAACAAAGGGCGCTTAATTTATGGCGCACTAATTGGCTTACTAATTTATTTAATTCGTACCTTTGGTGGTTTTCCTGATGCTATCGCATTTAGCGTATTACTGATTAATATTGCAGTCCCGCTAATAGACTACTACACACAGCCACGTACTTATGGCCATGGAGCAGTAAAATGATCATTTCGTCAATGGCTAAAAATGGTGCTATTTTAACTGCGTTTGCGTTAGCAACAACGGGCTTAGTTGCCTCTATCAACGCGCTTACTGCCGATAAAATTGCAGAGCAAGAACAACTGCAACTTACTGCGCAGCTACAAGAAGTGCTCGACCCAAAATCGTACGACAATCAATTATCACAAGATTGCGTAATTATTACTGACGAAAAACTAGGCCCACACGCAAACCAAGTAATTTACCGTGCTCGTAAAAACAATAAACCAGTCGCTGTTGTTATTAGGCATGTTACGCCAAACGGCTACAGTGGCGATATTAACTTATTAACAGCTGTATTGAGTGATGGCACTATTGCTGGCGTGCGTACGACTAAACACGAAGAAACTCCTGGTTTAGGCGACAAAGTAGAAGTTAAAAAATCAATTTGGATCACAACATTTAAAAGCTTAACGGTTGAAGGCGAAGAAGACGCTCGCTGGGCTGTTAAAAAAGATGGCGGCCAGTTTGATCAATTTACAGGCGCGACCATAACACCACGTGCTGTTGTGGGCTCTGTTAAAAATGCCGTATTGTTCGCACAAACTAATTTTGATGATATTTTTGCAGCACCTAATGCCGAATGTATGGAGGTAGCTAAATGAGTGAGTTAAAAACATTATACAAAGAAGGTGTATGGGTAAATAACCCTGCCCTTGTACAGCTTTTAGGTTTATGCCCTTTACTTGCCGTTACCTCAACTGTAACAAATGCCTTAGGTTTAGGCTTAGCAACTTTACTCGTACTAATAGGCTCAAATGTTACCGTATCGATTGTGCGTAACTGGGTGCCAAAAGATATCCGTATACCTGTATTTGTAATGATCATCGCGGGCTTTGTAACAATAGTTCAATTACTTATGAACGCTTATACCTTTGGTTTATATCAATCATTGGGAATTTTTATCCCGTTGATTGTAACTAACTGCGCCATTATTGGCCGCGCCGAAGCATACGCCTCTAAAAATCCTGTTCATTTATCAGCATTTGACGGCTTAATGATGGGCTTAGGCTTTATGGCTGTATTGTTAGTGTTAGGAGCTATGCGCGAATTAATTGGCCAAGGTACACTGTTTGACGGAGCCGATTTATTACTTGGCCCATGGGCACAGAGCATGCGCATAGAAGTATTTAATTTTGATAATCAATTTTTACTGGCAATTTTACCACCGGGTGCCTTTTTAGGGCTTGGGCTACTTATTGCTGCAAAAAACGTAATTGACGCACAAATAAAATCAAAACAAGTTGCACCGCCAGAGGCTGAAAAAGGCCCTCGAGCACGTGTTACTAGCTTAACTTAAGGGGAAAACGTATTAGAGCAACAATTAGCACTAATACGTTTTAAGTTGCATGAATAAAGAAAAACGTCACCAAATACTGTCGCGCCTGCGCGACGATAACCCGCACCCAGTTACAGAGCTTGAATATTCAAGCCCGTTTGAGTTACTCGTAGCAGTAACACTCTCAGCACAAGCAACTGATGTAGGCGTTAATAAAGCCACTCGAAAGTTGTTCCCTGTTGCTAATACACCACAAGCCATTTTAGATTTAGGTCACGATACACTGCGTGATTATATAAAAACCATCGGCTTATTTAACTCTAAAGCTGCCAACGTGTACAAAATGTGCCAAATATTGGTAGATGAACATAACAGCATCGTGCCAGAAAATCGTGAAGCCCTAGAAGCCCTACCAGGCGTTGGCCGTAAAACCGCTAATGTTGTACTCAACACAGCCTTTGGCTGGCCTGTAATAGCCGTGGATACACATATATTTCGTGTATCTAACCGTACCAAGCTTGCCATGGGTAAAGATGTTGTCGCTGTAGAACAAAAGCTTGAAAAGGTTGTACCAAAAGAATTTAAAGTAGACGTTCACCATTGGCTAATACTACACGGGCGCTACACCTGCGTAGCACGTAAACCTAAATGTGGCAGCTGTATTATTGAAGACTTGTGTGAGTTTAAAGATAAAACAGAGTAACTATAGGCAGCCTTGAGCGATAACCAGACATTCAGGTGGGTTGTAATTGTCTTCGTAATAATAAAAGAATACTTTCCCTTTTTCACATGTTTAAATAAGCATAATACTTATAACTGGTAATAACTTACACTATTTGCTATTAATATAAGTTCACAAAATAAGGATGTCTTCGCGCTAAAATAGGGAGGTGTCCTCTGATAAAGTTGTTATACATTTAGAAGGAGGTGTAGTGATCCGTGCTCTTAAAATTTTAATTTTTGGACTATTTAGTGGACCAATTCTAGCCGAATTAACCGGTTTCATATCCCCTTTTGTCATGTTACAAAATGAAGAATTAGGTTATCAATTCCAAGATTCAGCTTATTACATCGGAGCATTTTCAAGTGTGTTTTTTTCAGTAGCATTGCTGTTCGCTGCTTTTAACACGTCAAAGATTTCCTATAAAATTGGGAGCTCTGTTATAGCTTTACTTTACATAATTTCCTCGTGTTATGTTTTTCTCGACAGTGAGAGCCGAATGTAAACGATAATCTATGGCTTAAATTATTTGTGCAGTGTGGCTAGTTTAACTTTAGGGGCCTTTATCGCCTTACACTGTTTTAAAAACACAACTCACTCTGTATATAAACATGCATAACAACTTAATAAGCTCGCTCACTACGTTCACAGGGACGCATACACGCAGGGCGGCTTTGGTGTTTGCGCTCGTTATTGAAAAGTTATACGCTAGGAGTTTGAATGAAATTTAACCAGGTTACCTTACCAGTAAAAGATATGGATGTTGCTGCTAACTTTTATCTAAAACTCGGCTTCACTCAAATTGTCGATCCGCCCCATTACACAAGTTTTCTTTCCCAGATGGGAATTCTACTTTTTCCTTACCACTCGAATCCAGTGAATTTGAAAACAGTTCTGTGATTTACTTCGAGCATGAAAAACTTGATGAACTGTGTACTGAGTTGACAAAAAAAGGTTTTCAGTTTGAACAACAGCCGACAGAGCAACGGTACCTGTGGAAAGAAGCAATACTTAAAGATCCGCCTGGTAATAAAATCCAACTTTACTGGGCAGGTGAAAACCGCTTAAATTTTCCTTGGAAAGTTGAGAAACGTATATAAAAAGTGACTAAGTTTATGAGCGTCAGCTCAGCACATAACCATCACTCAGTAATGATACCTTCAAAGAAAAATGTACTGTCAAAGCAGTCCTTCAGCGTGATAATTTTTTTAAAAAAGTATCTGTTGTAAAGTTAAGAAAAGCTTTCACTTTAGGTATCTTTGCGCGATGCTTTGGATATAGCACATAAACATCGATATCACTCATACCCCATTTGGGAAGGATGTTGATTAATTCTGCATTGCTGATTGCTTTTTTACACATATAGCTGGGTAAGAGTGCAATACCTTCACCGTCAATAGTCGCCTGCTTTACGACAGAAAAATCATCAACAGCAAGCCTTGGATTTAGCTGAACTATTTCTTTTTTTTCCTTTGATATAAGCTCTACCTTATTATCGCTACCAAGCATACGCATTAACAATAAGTGATGATTACACAGCTCACCAATTTCTTTGGGCTCATTGTTAAGCTTTAAATAGGAAGGGCTTGCATAGAATTTTCTTTGAGCACTTCCTAATCGTTTACCAATTAAACGTGAATCATCTAAGTCACCAATCCGAATTAAAAGATCAAAGCCCTCTTCAATAAGATCAACTTGGTGATTAGCTAAACTTAGTTCTATATTGATATCGGGGTATTTACGTAAAAATGAAGAGATAACCGGTTTGATGATTTGCTGACCTATAGTCACCGATGCGCCAATTCTTATCGTGCCTTTATAACTGTGAAGTATTTCAGAAACGGTAGCATCAGCTAAATCGATTTCCTCACGAATGCGTTTGCAATGTGTTAGAAAGCGTGTACCTACCTCTGTTAAATTTTGTGAGCGTGTTGACCTTTCAAGCAGTGTCACCCCTAATTTTTGCTCCAACCGAGATACCTTGCGACTAACATTAGCTTTAGGTATGCCTAAACGTTTAGCACCAACAGTAAAACTACCAGCCTCAACCACTGCAAGGAAAACTAACAGGTCATCCACATCATAATTCATATAATTTCTAATTGTTGTTGAAAGTGGAATTATCTTATCAAAAAGCCCTTATATATAAAACAGTAAATAGCGCCTATGATTACTTTATTAACTGATATGACAGGAGTATGAAATGCATATACTTTCAAAAAACACCCTCACTTTGGGAGGTTTTGCAGGTTTACGCGAACATCGATTAGTGACAGACACACAGCTTTTTGGGCAACGCAAATCACCTGAAACATCAGAAGGCTTAGGCAATTTTGTTTATTTGGCTGATGCACAGTTTAACCCACATGGTGAAACAGGTATGCATTCGCATATGGAGATTGATGTAATTTCGGTGATGATTGATGGTCAAGTTAGCCACGAAGGATCGTTGGAAAACGGTCAAGGTCTTGAAAAGGGAGATGTGCAGGTGCAGCGGGCTGGTGGAGAGGGCTTTTCGCATAATGAAATCAACCCCGACAGCCAAAGAAATCGAATGATACAACTATGGGCATTGCCTGAAGAGAAGGGCCAACCAGCGGGTTACAAATATTACTCGCCAAAAGCTCAAGGTGTAACACGCATCTATGGGGGGAGCAAAGAGCAGTCCGACACATTCAATAGCTCGACAATTATCGACATCATAAAACTTGATGTCGGCAAAAGCATTCAATTACCAAATGAGTCTTTGGTATACGTAACAGATGGAAGCGCTGAATTTACTGAAGCCAATGACAGACAGGCTGTTCAAGACGGCGACCTAATTCGAAGCATTGATGCTGAAGTAAAAGCAATTACGCCACTTAACATGATAGTCGTACATCAATAATTACAAACCATCAGGAGAAAGAAATGAATAAGTTTACTGAAATGCTAACTATAGATAACGCCGTTTTGGCAATGATAGACCATCAAACAGGCTTATTGGTTAGTTGTAGAGACCAAGATCCGCATTTGATGACACAAAATATCAAGGGGTTGTGTTCATTAGCAAAAACCGTGGGCATGCCATCCATTATTACTGCCAGTATGCCTGATGGACCTAACGGGCCTATCATGACTGAAATTACTGATATTTTAGGCGATGATATAATAGAGCGTGCTGGTGAGATTAATGCATGGAAAAGCCCTGAGTTTAAACAAGCCATTAAAGCCACTGGCCGAAAGAAAATTATCATGGCAGGTATTGTGACTGATGTTTGTTTACTATTTCCAGCCATATCAGCCGTTGCTGAGGGGTACGATGTATATGCCGTTGTTGATGCTTCTGGCACTTGGAATAAAGCTGTAACTGATGCTGCTATGCATCGAATGACACAAGCTGGTGTGAAAGTGGTCACATGGGCATCTGTATTAGCGGAAGTGATGGATGACTGGCGAAGCGAGCATGGCATAGCGCTCGGCGGCGTGTTGGGCGAACATACAAGCTATCGTTGGGTGTATAACAGTTTCCTTCAGGCCAGTGGCCAGAACTAAAACTATTTGGCCGTATGTGAGTACGGCCGTTATTTAAAATTCTTGATAAATGTATTGACTATGAATAATGTAAAAAAACCTAATCAACATATCATAGCGCTGATTTCATTCTTAGCGCTCGTACCTTTGGTTTATTTTATCCCTGATTTTATTGGGCGGTATGTAACAGATAATAAGTTGCTCAACGTTATCGTAGCTGTAGGTATTATTGTGCCATTAATTTCTTATGTTGTTGTACCACTCTCACTAAAATTACTTGATAAGAAGTTAGATTAAGGACCATTTAATTTTAGAAACAGAAATTGTCAAAGTGAACAAACAGACCGCTTACTGCTAACTAAAGCAAGTCAACAAGTTGCTATGAGTGCTATTGGCACGTGCCAGACTCTAACTTCGAGTCTGGCTTAGCTTCAAATTTAAGCATCGATCTGTTCTGATACTTCTAACGCATCATCAACTTCTATTCCCAAGTATCTGACAGTGCTCTCTAGTTTTCTATGGCCAAGTAGAAGCTGACAGGCTCTTAAATCTTTAGTTTTTTTGTAAATTAGTGATGGTTTGGTACGTCTCATTGAATGAGTACCATATTGAGTCTTATCTAACCCAATTGAGGTGACCCAAGAGTCAACTATACGTCCATATTGACGGGTTGAGAGGTGTGCAGAAGAATGAACTCGTGATTTAAACAAGTAATCATAAAAATTGAGACTAAATTGCTCTATGAGCGCCACAATTGAGATCCTTGTATTTCCAGTAATTTCAAATTGAACAGGCATACCAGTTTTTTTTTGAACGACTATTGCCCTTGATTGGATTGTTTTACCATGTGCGATGTCGTTAACTTTTAGTGAAACTAAGTCACATCCTCTTAGTTTGCTATCTATGGCTAGGTTAAATAGTGCTAGATCTCTTATTTTATGAAAAAGTTCTAGTCGTATTCGGATAGCCCATATTTGCTGTAATTTCAGAGGTAACTTTTGTCCTACAAGCTTATTTTTATTCCAAGGCTCTTTAGGCTGATATATTGTTAACTGATGCATTAGTTGTACTCCGGTGTTTATGGAGTTTTAAGCTTAGCCCGCTACAAAAGAATTCGGGTATGAGCGAACAGCGGTCATTGGAAAAGTTAAATTTATTCTAGTGCTTTGAGTAGAAATCTAATTTTGTCCAATAACATTATTAAACGCCGTTTTGGTGTGTTATAAGCTGTTAGTAAGACACGAATATTTCGCATATGGAGTTGCCAATGAATAACGAAACAAATAACCCTCGCATTAAAGAAGATGTTGAGCCAAAAGACCTAATTAAAATGCAAACTGAAGTCGGTTTAATTGAATCAATGCTTCAGTCGAAGACGCTCACAGCTATAGTCATCATTGCAATTATTTTGTTGGGTGGCTTTTTCATGTTCTTGTCCAAGGTGACAGGTTAGCCGCAACAGAATGTATTGCTAACAAGCATCTAAATCCTACATTGCCGGCAGCCACACTTTTAGCAAGCAACGCAAAAAGCCCGCCAGTGCAAGGCGTATTAGGCGAGCGTTAACAATGTCCGCAATTGGCACTAAGCCGAACTTCGGCAAAGAGCGATAACCGACCATTCAGGTGAGTCGTCATTAACTTAGTAAGAATAAGTGAAAACCTCCCTCTTTTTTACATAGTAAAATAACCTTTCCTAAGCTTAATACTTATAGATGGCAATAACTTACACTATTTGCTATTAATAGAAACTCACACAATAAGGACGTTTTCGCGCTAAAAAAGGGAAAGTGTCCTCTGATAGAGTTGTTAGGTTGCATATGAGCACTGAGATTGAACCAATGTATGTTGATTGTGGCGAACATGGTAAGCGAGTTGCAGCCGTCGTCTGTTGCCATTTGTTGAAACCAGAAGGTGTACCAGTAGGCTTTATTGAAAACTCTAGCGAACCTAATGACCTTCAAGCGTGGTGTTCCAAATGTGAAGCCTTGTTTGATGAAGAAGATGGTATGACTGAGAAGTTTCGAGCCTTTAATAAAATGTCAGTTGTGTGTGCCAATTGTTATGAAACATCAGCTGATTATCACAGCGTCGAGGCTCAATAGTGTTTGTTGTAGACCAGCAACCTAACAAGCCAAGTCAGCGGGAATTTTACTCGCTGAAAAACGCTCTTAAAATCCCCTGCTTGGGGCGTTTCCACCGTCCGCTCATGGCACTCGACAACATAAAATGCTGATAATAATAAGTAAGGTATTTTACTGTGTCGGATGGCGCTTCGCTTATTCGACCTACACTGGCACAAAACTGCCCATCAAATAGGTATAATTTTTATACTGCAGTGGTATAAAACTTAAAGGGAAGTATATTGTCGTTGATAATGATCAAAATCTTTATGCTTACGATGCAAACAGAAAACACATGAATTTCATTGCGCCTCTTATTTGTAGTAGCCAATTAAATAGAATAATTATTAGAACATTATCAAAGTATTAATTTCACAAGTTACACTCCTTTGGTTATGCTAGTGAGCATTATAAAATTATATTGCGAAACCCTCTATGCTACCTCTACTTCGTATCTTGATAATTGAGCAAGACCCAGCCACTTTACAAGGGCTTTCAACGAACCTATCAAAGACCATTCCTAACTTTGAGCGAGACGATATTCATATCGATATTATTGAATGCCTCGAGCTTAAACACGCGCTGGAATGTGTAGAGGAAGATGGTGATATTCAAGCCGTAGTTCTAAGCTGGGATATGCACAATAAAGTGGGTGAGCGGATGTATAGCCGCTTTATTGAAGAGTTAAAGGCAATTCGTCTTGAGTTACCGGTTTATGTTATTGGCGACGACACTAAAGGGCTGGAAATCGTAAACGAGTCAGAAGAAATCGAATCATTCTTTTTTAAAGATGAAGTGATTTCTGACCCAGAAGCTATTTTAGGATATATGATCAACGATTTTGACGACCGCTCTGAAACGCCATTTTGGACGGCGTATCGTCGTTACGTTGGTGAAGCAAACGACTCTTGGCATACACCGGGTCATAGTGGGGGTTCTAGCTTTAGAAACTCACCTTACATCAAAGATTTTTATCAGTTTTACGGCCGCAATGTATTTGTTGGCGACCTGTCGGTTTCGGTAGACTCGCTAGGTTCATTATCAGACAGCACTAATACTATTGGTCGCGCCCAAGAATCAGCCGCGGCGACGTTTGAAGTTAAGCACACCTACTTTGTTACAAATGGTTCATCTACCTCAAATAAAATCATCTTGCAGACACTCCTGCGTAAGGGAGATAAAGTAATTGTCGACCGTAATTGCCATAAATCAGTACACTATGGCATCTTGCAATCAGCTAGTTACCCCATTTACTTGGCGAGTATTTTAAATCCAAAATATGGCATTTTCGCGCCACCATCGTTGGCCGACATCAAGTTAGCAATTGAAAACAATACTGATGCTAAATTATTAGTGCTTACCGGTTGTACTTACGATGGCCTACTTAGCGACCTGAAACAAGTGGTAGATTATGCTCATCAATATGGTATTAAGGTGTTTATAGATGAAGCCTGGTTTGCATACTCTTTGTTTCATCCTAGCTTTCGTCATTATTCTGCGATACATGCTGGGGCTGACTACATTACGCATTCGGCGCATAAAGTAGTATCGGCGTTTTCTCAAGCGTCTTATATTCATATTAACGATCCCGATTTTGATGCCGATTTCTTTCGAGAGATTTATAGTATCTACGCTAGTACATCGCCTAAATATCAGCTTATTGCATCGCTTGACGTGTGCCAAAAGCAATTAGAGATGGAAGGCTATAAGCTGCTCAATGCGCTGCTAAATCATGTTGAGGAGTTTAAACAACAGATGGCCTCGCTTAAGCAAATTAAAGTATTAGCTAAGCAAGACTTTATGGAAATATTCCCGCATTTTAGTGGTGATAATATGGGTCACGACCCATTAAAAATCCTTATTGATATTAGTGAGCTCCCTTACTCATTAAAAGATATTCATAAATATCTACTGGATGAAATTGGGCTAGAGATAGAAAAATACACACACAGCACCATTTTGGTTTTACTGACGCTTGGCGGCACGCGCTCAAAAATAATTCGTTTGTACAATGCATTGAAAAAGCTAGACAGCGGTAAAGTAAAACTATCGAAATCGACGCGTAGAGCTCGCTTACCTGAAAATTTACCAGCTATAGATTTGGCGTGTATTCCAAGCGATGCTTTTTATGGTGACCGCGAATCTGTGCCTATTAGCAAAAGTAACAACCGCATTTGTGCAGGTTTAGTTACTCCATACCCACCGGGCATACCGCTTTTAGTCCCAGGCCAGCATATCACTGATGATCATGTTGAATATTTGCAAGAGTTGGCAAGCCAAGGACTGACTATTCAAGGCAGTTTCGATGGTGAAATTTATGTTCTTAAGGGTAAGGTTAAAAAATAAAGGTATTGGTTTAATACTATCTCGAGCATTATTACTGGCGGTAGTATCGTAAGATATTGCCGCTGTAACATTGAAGGTTTGTGTGAGTTTGAAGATCAAACGGGCTAGATTTTTTGTTTCCTTTGGGCTGTGAGTTCAGCCACTCGACAACATAAAATGTTGATGATAATTGGCAAGGTATTTTACTGTGTCGGATGCCGCTTCGCTTATCCGTCCTACACTGGCACATACCAGTCTACATAACTAATCTAACTTGAATTATAAACATGAAAAAAGGCGGTAAAACCGCCTTTTTAATGAGATTTAATGTTTAACTATTATTACAGCTTGTAGCTTAAACCTAAGAATAAGCGTGGGCCGTAGTCATTAACTTCACCTAAGTTTCCTTCAACAAAGAAATCTTGTGATTTAGGTGCGCTGAACAAGTTAATTGCTTCTGCTTTAACTCTAAAGTGCTCATCAATTTTGTATGATGCGCGCATTTCCCATACGCCTACAGAATCAACATAACGAAGTCGAGTACCATTTGTAGTATATGGTTGGAAATACTCACTACGATATTTGTAAATAACGGCAGTATCAAACCCACCAATTTGGTAGTACAGCTGGCTGCTAAATACATGCTTTGAGAAGCCAGGTACTGAAGCCGACTCAACAATACCGTCAGTTAATTGTGTAGTATTACCGTCTACATCAGTAACAAACGTATCGCCGTATAAGCTATCTTGGAACTCAAAGTCAGTGTCTGCATAGTTGTAACCAAATTTCATACCGATGCCATTATCCCAGCGGTAAGAAAATGAAGCTTCTAGGCCTAGTATTTCACTGTCCTCGTCTGACGTAACAGAGTTGGTGATTGGTAGTGAAACTGTTTCACCGGCAACAGTAAAATCTTCAATTACTGTTTGTTGTTGAAAACCACCGTTGAACTGTTTGTAGTATAAGCTTAACGCTAAGATTGAATCTTCGTTAGGGTACCATTCAAACGCAGCGTCGTAGTTCCACGACATAAGCGGTTGAGTGTCCGGGTTACCAGAACCATTTACACCCACTAATAAATCGCTGATTGATGTTGCTGTACCTTCTGTATCTTCTTGGAATGTACGGCTATAGCCTAAATCAGATGGATCTGCGCGTGACATGCCACGGTATATGCCAGCTCGGAATAAAATATCTTCGCTGTAATCAATAACTAGGTTAAAGCTTGGTAAATACTTAGTGTAATCGCCACCACTTTTTATTTTATCCAGTGAACCGTTATCAGACTCAACTAGAGACAGTATACCTGTGTCACTTGTTACTACGTCAAAGCTATTTCTAAAGCCAATCGAAGTTACTTCTGTGTCTACAATACGAAGACCAAAGTTACCGCGAATGAATTTGCCAAACATTTCAGTATCGTAGTTAGCCGTTAAGTACACTGATGTTGTTTTTTCTGTTACATCAATTGTACCTGCATTTTCATATTCCACTTCTGGGTAAGCAAACACACCATCAGCGTTAGAACCCGCTACAGCTTGTGAGAAACATACGTTGTCGTATGTAGCCCATGATGAACCAGTACCGCTAGCTACAACGTTACCGTCGCTATCAATATTTGTTACGATATCGCCATCAGAGACACTCGATAAAAAGCCTGATTCAGGAAAATCGATTTGACAACCTTGTAATACGTCAAGCGCTTCAGTACCAGAGTCTAGTGTAAATTCGTTTCTTGAACCGTTACCTTGGCTACCACCATACTGTAGGAAGGTCATTTCAGATGTTCTAATACCACCTTGAATACTTGTAATAACGTTGCCATCTAGCGCATAGTCAAAATCTAGTCGCGCTGAGATAACTTCGTTTTCACGAACATTTTCACGGTCAAGTCGTGTTCTTAGGCTATCTGTAAAGTTTGAAATATCTGTTACGTCAAAATCTGTCAATGTGAAATGAGGAATTTCATCGCCCATATCCCAAGAAAAGAAATTGCGACCTGATGTTCTACCACGATTAGATATTTGAAGTTCTTCACGTTCAGTTTTTGAATACGCTAAATCTAAGTCAACAGTTAATCTATCGGTAACTGTATGTTCTATATTTATGCCGTAACCTTGGTAGTTTTCTTCACGAGAAAATTGCTCACCCGCTGATTCAATACGCTCTTCACCTTCCCAATGTAAAATACCGCCTACATCGTTAGTTACAAGAGTTGGACCGGTTACACCTGGTGTTGCACGTTTTTGTAAAAAGATTAAATCGTGGCGTGCTTCTTGTTGTGTTCTATCTGAAATTTGTGCATCAAAGTTAATATCCCAATCAGCTGACGGTTGGTATTGCAGTGCAAAAAATACTGCATCACGTTCATCAGATGTCTCGTTTTGACGAAAGCTTCGGCTACTGCCAGTCCAAGCATAAGGAGTCCCATCACTTACTGCTTTACCTGTTTCTGGATCGATTTCTGTATCGTAACCTTGGTTGCTACTGCCATTAACTTGGTCTTCACAGTCGCCTGCGCTGCTACGATAAAAACCTTCATTGGTATTAGTCGGATCGTTTAAACACGCCCATAATGAAGAACCTGATGGGCTAGAGCTTCTGTATTCAGCCTCTGGTTGACTAATTTCTTGGCGCTGCACACCAAAAGACACACCAACGGCTTGGCCGTTATCAAATTCAAACTGATCAACATAACTAAACGTGCCACGGTAACCCGCGTCACTTTGCAGCGAGTTATCTACATTACCTTCATCTGGGTTGTAATTTAATTTAACCTCAGCTGATACACGTTGTTTGCCAAAATCAAGTGGAGTTATAGTTTCAAGTGCAATAACACCTGCAACACCACCTTCAATCATTGAGGCATCTTGCGTTTTATATATCGCTACTTTTTTTACAAGTTCAGAAGGGAACTGCGAAAAGTTAACTGAGCGGTCACCACTACCATTAGTCGCTTCACGACCATTAATGTGTGTTGCACTTAAAAATGGACCAAGACCACGGATAGTGATTTCTGTAGCACCACCGTTTTCACGGTGAGATGCAGCACCTGTAATTGATTCTAGTGCTTCACCGATAGACAGTGCTGGTAAATCACCAATATCTTCAGATGACAGGCCATCAACTACTGTTGTTGCTTCACGTTTAATTGCTATTTGATCTTGTATCGTTCTACGTGTACCTGTAACACTAATTATTTCAACGTCTTCTTCAACTTCTGTCGCTTTTCCCTGATCTTCCTGTGCGCTTGCTGTAAATACGCAAGAACTTGCCATACCTGCGATGACCGCTATTCTTACCCATTTTGCAACTGGGCGCATTGCAAACTGCCCTGTTGTAGAATTATTGTTATCTCGTGACTTCAACGACATTTGAATTCTCCGCTGGTTGTTGTTGTGTGATTTTAGTGTGTTAGCTTGTTATGCTGATGTATATTTTATGTGACCTTTAACATTAATATACTTAAACCCAGCACGATGATCAACCAATTTGACGTTTTAATATTACCATAAGGTATACCAATTTTAACTTAACGGCATTACCAGTAGGTCAGGCAGGTTTTTTACTAGAATATAAATAGCTCTAAACTAGTCCATAAATGAGTTATGGAGGCTAAAAAAGCGTGGTGAAAAGTATAAATAATAAAAAAGCCCCAAATTTGGGGCTTTTAAAAGTTAACTGATTAATTGGTTATTTAATCGTTTTGTATTTTCCATGTAGATCCAACACCTACTTCAGATGATTGAATATAATGAAGACCTTTAGCACCCGCCTCTGCCTGAAGGCCTGCAGGGTCAGTTTCTAATAACGTACTTGCTGCTGTAACGTACTCAAGCACTTCTTTACCGTTAGTTGCTGGGTCTTGGTCAATTGCACCATCAGTATCGAATGCGCCATTACCATTTAGTTTTCTAATTTCAACCCAGTCACCGCTTGCATCGCCTGATACTCGACTATCCATATAACCAAAGTTATTACTTAGCACCGAACTATCATGATTAATTAAGTCACAGTCATATTCAAAAGCATGGTCACTTTCAAGTGTATTTGGGTAAAATAGGCCTTGAGTTGTGGCACTGCTGTTTATTGTATCTGCGTCTGTTTGATCGCCTAAACCGTTTGCAATTAAATTTCCATTAAAGTTTATAACAAACGCATTTTTGGTCAGCCCGTATAGTACCGGTGCATTCGCTGCGGTTAACTCATCGCAATCACTTGTTGGTGCTTTAGGGCCTATTTCCGTACTAAATACAATAGGTTGCTGTGAGTTCAAAACCGTATTGTTTGTTACATTTAGTGTAAAGTCGCCAGAGCTATCAAGTACAGCTTGGTTACCTGAGTTTGGCACACCGCCATCAGCTTGTGAAAATGGGTTAGCTGTAAATACAATACCGCCCGCTTCTTTATTACCAGAACGAATACCTGCAATGTAGTTGTTACTAACGGTGTGACCAAGTGGTGTGATCAATACCCCAGCAGGTCTGTCGCTTGAGCTTGCAATATCTGTAGTACGAATAATAATGTTGTCTGTAACACTATTAAATCCACCATCTTCTAATGAAATACCACCATTAGGATTTACGATTGTATTGCCTTTGATGGTTGCGCCAGAAGTTTGTACACGCATTAAACGACGACCCGTTACAAAGTTTTCTACGCGGTTATACTGAATAGTAAAGTTTGCGTTATCAGCTGCACCACTACCCGTTGTACTACCTGCATTGATTAAGTATAAACTTGATTGATCAAAGTTTGGATTATCACTGTCACTAAATAAATTATATTGAATAATGTGATCAGAGCTTGATGATGATATTTTTATCACAGACCCTTTTTCTGCTACATTTCGATTAGAGAATGTATTTCGCTCAACCAACGCACCTTGACCTTTTATCATCAGCCAATGGTATTCAGAGTTATTGAGTGTAGCTTCTTCTCCATCCATCGTGTTTTGCGAAAAAGTAAAGTTATCCCCTTCTGAGTAAATAACAGCACCTTCTTCGGTTTCACAAAATCCACCCGCTTTAGTATCTATATTCTTAAAGGTAAGCCCTGTTAACCCAGCGCCATCTACTCCAGCAGCTACATGCACACATACTTCACCACTAAGTACAGGAGTTTGACCTTCTACAGCGCGAAGCGTTACTGCACTGGTTAATAAAATTGCGTCCATATCAGCATAAACACCCGTGTTTAAGCCAATAACATCACCGTCAGCTAAACCGCCACTTATAGCACCAAGAAGTGCTTCAGGGTTACTAACTAATTGTGTGTAAACCAATGTATCAACTGAGTTTGTAACCTCACTCGCAAAGCCATCATTATCTGTATACGTGGCTTTTACTGACATTATTGAGCCAGCGTAATCAGAAGGCGTAAATGTTTTACTATTGCTCCCTGCTATTTCAACACCATCAGCAGACCAAGTATAAGTAACGTTAGCCTCTTCAACGCCGTTGTTATCAGTTATCTCAGCGGTTAACTCGCCATTTGTTAAATAAGGCACTACACCCATAATGGCTACGCTACCGGCTTCATCAACCGCAACAGCAGAAACAGCAATTGTTTCCTCTGATGTATTATCCTCGATAAACCCATTATCATCTGTATAAGCAACCTGAACACTTATCTTTTGACCTAAAAGTGATGCATCAACTGTAAAGGTGCTCTCTATTGCGCCATCTATCTCTTGTGCGTCAGCAAGCCATTGATAAGTAATATCTCCTGTCGCCCCATCGGTATCATTAATTTCTGCTGTTAAAGTATTTCCAACAGTTGGCGTGCCGCTAATTGTAACTTCGCCTTCTGAGTTTGTTCGTGCGACAACCTCTGTACCGGCTGAAGTTACAGACTCGTTAAACCCACGGCTATCTTCAAAAGATGCACTAACTGTAATAACTGTACCAAACTGTGCGTCTGTTAACGTGAGCGTTGAAAGTGCTTCATCAGCAATTTCTACGTCATCTGCAAACCATTTATAAGTTACTGTATCGCCATCAAAGCCATTGTCGTCAGCTACATTAGCAGTTAGTTGCGAACCAACTAGTGCGTCACCTGTAATAGTTAAACTTGCAGGAAATGCGATTGCGGCAACATCTGCGGTTGGTTCTGTAATATGCGATTCATTAATACCGCCATCATCGGTATAAAGCCCTTGAACTGTAATTGGTAACCCTATCTGATCGTCAGTCAATGTAAATGAAGCGCTATTTGCACCAGCAATTGCCTCACCATCTGCATACCAGTAGTAAGTCACGTCACCTGAGATACCATCAGGGTCACTAACTTCAGCTGTTAATGTTTGTCCGCTTGTAACAGTTCCACTAAGAGCAATAGAGCCCAAGTTGTTGTCATTGTTGTTTGAGTTTGTGTCACAACCAACGATTGCAGCTGCAATAGCGCATAGCGCAAAATGTTTGAATTTCATGGTGGCTCTATTCTCCAAATTTATAGTTTTAATATTTGGCCATCTATTGTGTGTGTTACCAAATAAATCATGTGTTTATTACCAAATTTATTTAAATTGCAAATAAATTGTTAACCAACTTGGTAATATAACCACAATAAAATAAGTTTTTCCACTATCCCCACCTAATTAAATAACAATAAACAAACACCAAGTTAACCTTGGGCTTTTATTTTTGGTTGAAAATTGAATTCAATTGTGAAAAATAACGTTGAAGATACATAGCGTTATAGTAAAAACTTAGTTTTATATAGGGTTTAGTAAGTAATATTATTAAATATATGTGAAGTATTCTTATTTGAAGACAATAAGAAAAGAAGTGAGTTTGTATAAAGAGGATGATTTACAAAGAGAATTAAAATTAAGGGTAAAACAAGGGGCAATTTTCTTACCCCTTTTTTTGAGTGCTGTTTTATAACATGGCGTTATTATAAAACTCTACAGGCTCATTTGAACCCAAAGCAACAGGCACACGCTGGTGCAAGCTAGTTGGCGCAATATCTAAAATTCGCGTTCCTCTAGAGGTTGCTTTACCACCTGCGTTTTCAACTAAAAGTGCTAACGGGTTTGCTTCATAAAGCAGTCTTATTTTTCCGTTATCGTTACCACTGCGTTTATCTTGTGGATACAAAAATAACCCGCCTCGGCATAAAATACGATGAACGTCGCCTACCATCGCTGCATTCCAACGCATTGAGCTTTTTTCAAAGCTTTCACAGGTGTATAGCAATTTATCAAAATACACTTGTGTTGGTTCGTCCCAGTAACGGTAGTTAGCCATATTAACGGCAAATTCACGACTTTGTTCTGGCACACTTAACTGCTTATTTGTCAGTAAGTAACCGCCATGTGTTGAGTCTAACGTATAACAACGCGTAGGACCGCCAGTACTCATTACAAGTAATGATGAAGGGCCGTATAACACATAGCCTGCACATACTTGATTTACACCGGGCTGACTAAATTGCTCGTCGCTATCAAAAGGAACATCATCACGGGCTAAGTAAATAGTAAATATAGTGCCTATTTGCCCATTAACATCAATATTAGAAGAGCCATCTAACGGGTCAAAAGCAACAATAAACTTACCTTCAGGGTGGCCACCTACCGCATGATCTTCTTCCTCTGATGCAACAGATCGTACACTGCTGTCGTCAAGTAGGATGTCTTTAAGTAGTTGGTTTGCGATTACATCAAGCTTTTTTTGAACTTCACCTTGAACGTTTTCATTCAAAGTTGAGCCTAAAACACCGGCTAATTCACCTTGGCTTACTCGAAAAGCAATTTCTTTACTGGTCGCTAAAATTGTGCGAATAAGTAAAATAAGATCGGTATCTACACCGTCTTCTTTCAATACTGTATTTAATCTTTTCATGCGCTATACCTGTTTACACAATTTAGATCGTCAAAGCATTGCTCTAGCCTTGCAACCATACTTTGCTCTGAATGACGCAACCATACACGAGGGTCATAGTATTTCTTGTTTGGCTTATCATCCCCTTCAGGGTTACCAATTTGCCCCTGTAGGTATGCTTGCTTGTCTTTGTAGTAATCTAAAATACCTGTCCAACACGCCCACTGCGTATCGGTATCAATATTCATCTTCACTACGCCATACGTTAAAGACTCTGCAATTTTACTGTACTCAGAACCACTACCACCATGAAAAACAAAGTTAATTGAGTTGCTTGGTAGATTAAATTTTTCTGATACGTAAGCTTGTGAATCTTTTAAAATAGTTGGCGTAAGAACAACGTTACCCGGTTTATATACACCATGAACATTGCCAAAAGAGGCTGCAATTATAAAGTTAGGGCTAATACGACTTAAGCGTTCGTAAGCAAATGCAACATCTTCAGGTTGAGTGTATAAAGCAGAACTATCTAAGTGTGAGTTATCAACACCGTCTTCTTCACCACCCGTGCAACCAAGCTCAATTTCAAGCGTCATACCTATTTTTGCCATACGCGTTAAGTAACGTTCACAAATTTCGATATTTTCTTCTAAAGGCTCTTCTGACAGATCAATCATATGTGAGCTAAACAATGGTTTGCCAGTCAGTTCAAAGTGTCTTTCACCTTCATCAAGCAAACCATCAATCCAAGGTAGTAGCTTTTTAGCTGCGTGATCAGTGTGAAGCATCACTGCTACTTCATAATGTGCTGCCACTGAATGTACATATCTTGCAGCACTTACCGCCCCAAGCACAGCTGATTGTTGCTCTGGTAAAGATAAGCTTTTACCACAAAAAAATTGTGCTCCACCATTAGAAAGCTGAATAATAACGGGCGAGTTTTTCTTTTTAGCAGCTTCTAGAGTCGCATTTATAGATGTTGTACTAACAACATTTACCGCTGGCAACGCATATTGATGTGTACGTGCATGCTCGTACACAGCACTTACTTCGTCGCCAACGATTACGCCTGGTAGTATTGTTGGGGCTAAATAATTCATTTATGAAATCCTTTCTATTTTAAAGCCTGGATACAAGAATCAGTAATTGCTTGCCAATTTTCTTGTTCAACCCATTCTTTTTTCGCTATCCAAGTACCGCCAACGGCGAATACATTATTTAAAGAAAGATAGTCCATTTTGTTACTTTCGCTAACGCCACCTGTAGGACAAAAGCTGACTGCTCTAAATACTGACGACACAGCTGACACAAAAGGAGCGCCACCAGCAAGCGATGCTGGGAATAATTTTTGCTCTTCAAAGCCATACTCAAGCGCCATTAAAATATCACCGGTGTTTGATACACCAGGAAGTACCGGCACATTACATTTAGCAAGTGCTTCAAGTAACGCAGGAGACACTGCTGGGGTTACAATAAAATCAGAACCCGCTTCAAGTGCTTGCTCCAAAATATCAGTATTGATGACTGTCCCTGCACCTACTTTTAGCTCAGGCACCTGTGCTTTAATAGCTTTTAATGCCTCTATTGATGCCTCTGTTCTTAGCACTACTTCAACTAAAGTAAGCCCAGCATTGGCCATAGCTTTCGCTATTTGAACACCTTGCTCTGGAGTATCTGCTTGAATTATAGGTAGCAGTGTTTGTCCTGCCATAAGTTCAGAAAAGCGAGTCATAACGTTGTTCCTTTATAAAAAGTAATGCGGCCGAGGTATGGCGGCCTTTAATGTTTGATTATTTTGTTATACCAATTGCATTAAATTAATGAGTTATTATAGCGACAAGAAAATAGCTCAATAACAAGGCTAAAATTATGATACATAGTTGTTCTATATAAATAATTTTTAACGTAGTTAGTGAGTTATTTAATACGCTAAGGTGATCATGTTTTTAATAAAATTGGTATCACATGCCAGCTTCAGCCATTGCTAGCTGAAATATATCTTTTGGAGCAATAGCACCTGGTTGCTGTATAACAGTCCCTGCCGCTTTTGCAGCAAGTTGCACGGCACTTGAAATTGATTTATCAGATAAACGTGCACCTAAGTAAACACCGTTAAAGGCATCGCCTGCTGATGTTGTATCTACAACGTTTTTGACCGGTACAATAGTGTGGCTTTGAAGCGTATCGCCCTCTTTTGTCACTACCGATTCAGGGCCATTTTTAACAACAATTTCTTCAATTTGGTAAGGCTTTAAATATTCAACAACTGCTTCTACGCTATGAACGCCATAAAGTGTTGTTAAATCTTCAACGCCTGGTAGGGTAATATCTGCAAACGTAAAGGCTAAATGATATTGCTCTTTAGTTTCCTCTACACTATTCCACAAACGTGCTCTATAGTTAGGATCAAAAACGATTTTAACCCCAGCATCTTTAAGCTGCTTTACAACTTTCCAAAAGTCTTCACGTGCACTTTCTTCAATTATTGCTAATGAAATTCCTGAAAAGAAAAACATATCACCTTGGCTAAGCTGCTCGAGTGCATCAGCATCTAAAAAATCAACAACCTTTTTAGCTGCAGAATCATTGCGCCAATAAATAAAGCTACGCTCACCATGCTCATCAGTTTCTATGTAGTACATACCAGGTACTTTGGTGTCGTGAGCAAATACAAGTTGCGTATTTATTTGTTCACTCTCAAAGCGTTCTAGCATTTTTTTACTTAAATTATCTTGACCTAAAGCCGTAACAACCGAAGTAGTAACCTGCGGGAAGCAACGTTTTAAATACACTGCAGAATTATAAACATCGCCTGCAAATGATTGGTGTAGTGTTGCCGCGCTCATAGCTCTAAGCTCGACCATGCATTCACCGATAAAGTAAATATTTTTCATCTTGGAAGTTACCCTATGTAGTTAACTGCTATGCACATATACAAAATATGTTGGCATAGCAGTTATTATCTAGATTATTGAGGCTTTTTAAGAGGTTCTATTTTTGGAATTAAAATCCAAACAGCTGCCATTGCAATGATGGCTAAAGAAGCACCAATTACAAATGCTGGTGTGTAGTTACCATCAGCAGTAAGAAAAGGTACTAGCGATGTAAGACCTACAGCACCAAGCTTTGCCGCCATACCAGAAAAACCTGATAATGTACCCACTGCTTTTTTACCTAACAAATCACTTGGTAGTGTTTGCACGTTACCAATTGCAGTTTGAAAACCAAATAAGATAACAGCCATAATTAGTACCGCTGTTGTTGGTCCGCCTGGATTTGCCATTGCAAGTAGCGCTGGTAACATAATTAAACAACCCAGCGTAATAGTAAGCTTACGTGTTTTATCTGTATTCCAACCTGCTTTGAGTCGATTTTGAGCCAATAAACCACCAAACCAAGCACCAAACATAGCGCCAACATAAGGTACCCAACCGTATATACCAATAGATTTAACATCCATACCGTATACTTCATTTAGGTAAATAGGGATCCAAAATACAAATAGCCACCAAATTGGGTCAATTGCGGCAGAGGCAATGATTACACCCCAGCTTTGCTTACGAGAAAGTAACTCAGCAGTTGTAGGGTTATATTCCTCTTCGTCTTCACCAGTTACATCACCGTTGTCATCAACACGTCTTTGACCCGTTAAGATATATTCACGTTCTTCGGCAGTCAGCCAAGGATGTGAGCTAGGCGGTGCTTTAACTAAAATTAACCATGGAACTAACCAAAGGAAACCTAATGCACCAACAAAAACAAACACCATTTGCCAGCTAAAGTAGATAGTTAAATAAGCAATTAAAGGAATAGCAATAATACCGCCAATAGCAGCGCCAGAGTTAAAAATACCCTGTGCTAAAGCACGTTCTTTAGTAGGGAACCATTCTGCGTTACCTTTAGCTGCACCAGGCCAGTTACCGGCTTCTGCTACACCTAAGATTGCGCGAAAAATACTAAGACTAAGTACACCTTGTGCAAATGCATGCGCAACGGTTGCAATAGACCAAACACCTATTGATAGCACAAAACCGAAGCGTGTGCCCACCCAGTCAAATATTTTACCAAAGATTGCCTGACCAAATGCATAAGCAAATACAAACACAATAGAAATATTAGCGTATATTTGTTTGCGTTCTAGCGCTGATTCATCAGGAAATAAATCTTCAACAATGTCCGGCCAAAGCACACTAAGTGCTTGGCGGTCGATATAGTTAATAATGGTAGCTAGCGCTATTAGCGCTATAACCCACCAACGTAAGCCTTTAAGTTGCATAATTAATCCTCAAGAAAGTCTTCACGCGCTGGGCTAAAAGTATCAATCAGGATTCCGCCTGTCGGGCAGGTAGCTCCATGATCAGCAAATGGTGGGATTAAGCAGCTATCACCCGGTTTTAAGATTTTAGTTACGCCATCAATGTTAAAGTGAAACTCACCTTCAACAACATACGTTACTTGAGAATGTCTGTGAGCATGGTTATAACCAATAGCCCCTTTCTCAAACCAAATTTTAACAGCCATTAGCTCTTCGTTATAACCTAGCATTTGACGTTTTAGACCATTTCCTAAGTCTTCTATTTCGGTCTCGTTACCAAATGAAAAGTTTGCGCTTTGCTTTTGCATCCTATTTACTCCTGATTATTGTTCATCATATAAACGCCTAATCGGCCATTTAAAGTGAACTCTTTATTTTGATAATTGAATGTGTTTTTAGCTGATGTTTGTGCTTTATTAATTGCCACTAAATATGAGTTGCCTTTAATATCAAGTTCAACAAGTGTTAAATCGCCCTGCTGACTATATTCAAGCTTTGTAACTCGACTAACAGCTTCTAGGGTATATTCTTTACTTGGGTTGTACTCACCATGTGGCTCTAATACAGATATAAACTTATGTTGCTTTTGACCCTCAACACGACGAATAAAACCATTTTCGTTGCGTAAATTAAAGTGAGGGTCATTTGCGCCTATTTGAGTAAACAAGAAAGACTCATAACCTTTAACCAAGCTCGTTTGCGTATAAAAACGACCATTTTCGTTTAGCCACGTTACTTTAGCTAAACCACTTTGAGGTTGCGCTTGAGCTTTAAGCCATAGATGCTGGTAGCCATTTTTAGTACCTAATGCAGACAGTTGTGTTGCATTCGCTTTTAGCTCAAAGCTGGTATCTATAAGCTGACCTTTATAATGCAAAGGCAAATCAAGCTGATGTGCTTTATTTGCTGCAACATCAAATATATCAAGTGCAACTGTGCTTTGTAGTTCAGGTAAGTTAATAAGTGCAAGCGTACGCTCAAGATCAACGCCTTTATAAGCTGTGCTTATTTCGCCGCTTGAAACCGTGCCGTATTCATTCGTTTCGAAAAAGTTAAGTGCAGGGTAATTACTATTTCCTACTTCAACATTTGCATTAAAATGCGTTGTTTCGTCAACCACTACCGTATTGTGCGCAACAGTGTGTTTAGCGTAAGTTTCGTTTTCAGGTAAATAACGACCGCCGTATTTAGCTTCTACATTTAAAAAACGTGCTGCGCCATAATCAGATACAATTTCATTTCCGTGGTCGTAAAACTGCCATGTTAATTTATCAAAATGACCATGGCCCAAACCTTGTGCAGCAGGTTTAAACAGTAGCGCTTGATCGCCACCTACCTGCGTTCTCATTACAACTAGAGCACCTTGTTTACCGTCATTACCATCACCGAAGGCAACGGATTTAAACGAATAAGGTTTTGCCATGTTGTTATCAAGTGCTTGAGCTACTTTTAGCCCATCACCAGAGAGAATTATTTGGTCTTGTTGCTTAGCAATATCTAAATAACCTGCATCGTTGGTTAAGCCATACGCTGCCGTTACCCCATTTACTAACTCAATGGTATCGATGCCTTTACTTTTTATTGCATCGTTAATTGGGAAGAACAAACCGTTGTAGCTAAGTTGAATCGTCGTATCAATCGCTTTTAATAATATGCCATCGCGATATTCAAAGATTTTTCGTTGTGGTTCGTTGTTTTCAATCGCTTTAGCAAACGTTACAAATGGTAATAGTGCAAAGCGTTGATAGTAAGGACCTTCGTTATAGTAACCTTGTGGTGAAAACAGCATCTCTAGCTGCTTAATAAAGCCACCCTTACCCGACTTTTCTAAATCGTATAATGATTTTTCTACCCACTCAGGTTCGCCTAATACATACCCTGCCATGCCAACACCCGCTGTTGCCCATGTTCCATGGTTATGTACTTTATTAAATGTAGACGGTTGGCCTACAGATGTGAACAACGAAACAGGACGGAGTAAGTCATTCTCGATTGTTTTAATATTATCGGCATTTAACGAGTCATAAATTAGATCATAAGCTTGTATTGTGTACACAAGCCACATTGCTTCATTTAGGCTTTGCCAAAAAAACTTACCTGGATTTTGCGAATCCATTTTACGTTTTGGATGCAGACCAAGCGTTGGGTATAATTTTGCATACTCAAGCAACATATCGCGTACATAGTTTGCGTATTTATCATCTTGGCTTAATTGATAAATAATGCCCGCGTTGTACATAAGTTGGTAATTCTTCTTATGGCGCTCATGTGTATAACCACCACCGCCATCTTTTGGAACGGGTACAGTGATAGGCTGTGCAATTTGTTCATCTACTTGCGCTTTTAGCGATTCAAACGCTGTAGCAAACTTTGTGCTACCGTTGCTACTTATTGCTTGGCGCATTTGCTTAACATCATCAGTAGTAATCACTAAGTTTGGGTGCGCTGCATGCGCCCCCAGTGATGTAAGTAATGTAATTGCAGCTACAGCAGCTATTTTAAAACGTGTTTGGCATTTTAATAAGTACATAGTATTTACCCTGCCTTATTTAAAATGTTGTTATTTTTTAATACTGCCGTGTGTGGGCCTTTAACTCTTAACTCTTTAACATTTGGTGCTTTAGTTGCATCAAATGTATTGCCTGAGATTTCAGTTTTAGGCTCGCCTACTGTGTGCTCTACAACAATAGGAGCAGATTTAACAAATTTATTATCTTTAATATTAGTAACCTGAACACCGTGAACATAAATGCTCGCTTGCTCTTTGTTACGCTTACCAAGGCCAACGTTATTAAGCGTGTTATTTGTCATTTCAAAATGAGGACCAAATGTGCTTTCATCAGTGCCACCACGGTAAAGCTTAAGTACACCGCCTTCTACATCATTAAATGTATTATTATTGACAATAACGTATTCCGCGTTATAAACACCTAAGTCTTCAATTTCAGTATTTAGACGTAAAATGTCACCTGTTACTGTATTAAAGGTATTACCTGTAACAATAATTTCGTCAGCCATTGCACCTTTACCAGTGATAAAGAAATGGAATGAATGATTAATATCTAAAGCATTTAACTCTGAGTTGATCATTACAAAGCGGTAATTATCAACCATACCCCATTTTTGCGTTCGAACAATGCTGTTACCTATTGCATCTGGCGCGTTTTCACCTGAAATTGATAAACCATCTAGTTTTAAGCTGCCGCCATCATGTATTTCAAACAAGGTAGAGCGTTGAAAAGTAAGTTTAGCCTTTGCGCTCTGCTTTGCTTTAATTGTCAACGTTTTATCAATTTTAACCAGTTTAGACACATCATACTGGCCAGGCGCTAGTTCTAGAACATCGCCCGACTCTGCATTATCAATAGCATCTAGTAATGCACTTACATCAGCTTTAACAGAATGTGTCTTACCAGAATCAAAATCAACTAAAGCAGGTACTTTTGCATACCAACTAACACCGGTATCTTCTTTTTTAAGTACTTTTAAATCGCGCTTTGCACCTACATTTAAACTTTTAGATGTTGGGTAAAGTAGACCATTACTTGCTTTTTCCAGCGTGATTTTATCTTTTTTTACACCGTACGTTAGCTCAGAAAGCACTTTTGTATCTGCAATGTTGTTACTTAATACTAACCCACTTACATCGTCGAATGTTGTAAATGGCTGTTCACCATTTTGGTTTATGATTAAGTTGTTTTTCATTACGCTATTTTTTGGGGCTGCGCTACGCTCAGCATCGCTACCTGCAGCAAGTTGAATATGACGCACATTTATAAATGTGTTGTTTTCAATCGTCGCATTTTCTACTTGGTGATAACGATTAATAGATGAATTTGGTACGCCGTTCATCACAGTAAAACCACTGCCAAAACGATAGCCTGTTAGGCCTTGTAGATAGTTATTTCTTACAATTTGATCTTTATTGATAACGCGGATACCACCTGTGTGATCAACACCATTACCAATGAAGATATTTTCTTCTATAAGATTGCCATTACCATGGCGCAGCGTTAATGTACCGCGCGCTTCATAAAATACGTTATTACGAAGGATGTTTTTACCTGATTTAACCGAAACAATTTCGACTTCACCATTGGTACGTTCAAAGTAATTATTTTCAACCAATGTATGCGAATCAGTTAGTGAGTAATGGCTTGTGCCAATACGCAGGGTTTCACCACCGTTAGAACCAAAAGTAGGACGGTAGCCAAAATAGTTGTTATCTATACGATGATAGTTTTCCTGGCTTGCTTTAGTGTTTAAACGAACAGCAACTGTCACACCTTTATTTCGTTTGCCAACTAAATGACTATGATCAAAGCGGTTATGTTGTCCATATAAGGCAACCCAATAATCAGACTCTCGTTTGTCTGGATTACTGTAATTATCGATTACTGTTTGAGTAACTCGTGAATTGTAGGCTAATTCATTTTTATTTTTACGAAATTCTATTACAGCTGAGCTCGGTGTGTAGCCGTCTTTAAATACTAAACCAGAAGCTTCAAGGTATTTACCTGCAAGTCTTAGGTTAGATTGACCTGATAGAATTACTTTTCCGTTAGTTTCAGCGGTTAATATAATAGGAGAGTTTTTTGTACCTTGGCCTTCAAGTAAAATTTCGAAGTCAGACCAAGTACCATTTTTAAGTACTACTTTGTCGCCAGCAACTAGATTAGCTGCGATATCATTAAAAGCTTGTTTATTTTCTATAAAATAATCTTTGGCCGCTACTTGTGTGGATATGCAACCGATGAGAACTAGACTAAGCTTTATTGTATTAATCAAACGCATAGTTAACTCTTTTTCGTTGTGACTGAAAGTAGTGCTTCATCAGAATTAAAAAAAGCTGACATTGCACAAAGACTTTAGTCAATTGGTGTCATGTGTGTTAAAGCGCCTTAAGTTAAAGCTCAAAGCGCTCAATAAGGTCGAGAAGTATTACTTTTCTAACTTTTTGAAGTAATCAAAAATTTCAGGAACGTTACCTTGACCCATACCAGCGTCAAACGCTGCTTGTAGGTTAGCTGATGAACCTTCAGCGATTTTTGATTCAGTACCTAGGTCTTCTACCATTTGTAGGAAGTAGCCTAAATCTTTGTTTGCATTAGCAATCGAGAAACCCAGGTCGCTAACATTATCAACTGCATAGTTTTTACAAAATTGCATAAACGGTGAGTTAGATGGGCCAGTCGACATAATGTCGAAAAGTTGTTGACGGTCAACACCAGCAAGCTCTGCCACTGCAAATGCTTGTGACATAGCACATACTGTCGTCATGCCCATGAAGTTATTGATAAGCTTAGTTGTATGACCTGCACCTAGCTCGCCAAGATGGAAAACGTTTTCACCTTGATCTTCCAGTACTGGTTTAACTTTATTGAATGTATCAATATCGCCTGCAGCCATAATGTTTAAAAGACCGTCTTTAGCATGTGCTGGTGTACGACCTAGTGGCGCGTCGATCATGCCTGCGCCTTTAGCTGCTAAATCAGCACCAATTTTTTTAGTAGATGATGGGATAGAAGTACCAAAATCAACTAATACTGCACCTTCTTTAATACCCGCTAGGATACCGTCTTCTGCGTAAACAATTTTTTCTACAACGGCAGACGTTGTAAGACAAAACATAACAATATCTGAACCTTCAGCTAGCTCTTTTGCAGTGCTTGCTGTTTTTGCGCCTCTAGCAACACATGCTGCAACCGCATCTTTGCTAAGGTCCATAACAATTAGCTCATAGCCTTTGTTTTGTAAATTTTCGGCCATGTTGCCGCCCATTAAGCCTAAGCCGATGAAACCGATGATTGGTTTTGACATGAATAACTCCTAAATATGTGGCGCATACTTTTATAAGAACAAGTAAAATTTACTCTATAAATACGCTGTGTCTTTTGTTTCAATTTGTAGAGTAACTTTAAGCCTGAGTTATTTATAAATTAACCTGTGCAAAACGTAACTCTGATTAATTACCAATACATTGTATTCACTCAAACCAAGTAACTTACCAATTGGTATGCAAAAACTGTATTACCATACGACTTTTTTGTCAACCAATAAGTTAACCAAGCAAACGCCATATTTTTACAAATTACACAATAATAAATTTAATAATCTATAAAAACAGATGGTTACATAGCAATGGCACAATTAAGCAAAGGTTAACTTTTGTTGAACAATCAGTAACTTTTTTTATACTAATAGGTTGACCAATAATTGAGTGCTGGTTATTGAAATATCCAAAATTTAATAAAATGATTCATTAATTGGTAATTTATAAAGGTCGAACTCAAACTGTTTTAAGCCTACTCTCATATTAAGGTTGTGATTTATATATAATGCCTACATGTATGGCTAATACATATAACCCCCCTAAAACGCGCTTAATAATAGCGCTTAGTTAAAAATACCCTTAACTTTGAATAAATAACTAAAGGAACTAAAAATGCGTTTATTACATACTATGCTTCGTGTAGCCGATTTGGATAAATCAATTGCTTTTTATACTGAAATATTAGGTATGAAAGAATTACGCAGAGCTGATAACAGTGAATACAGATACACTCTTGCCTTTGTTGGATATGGCGACGAAGCAGATAACACAGTATTAGAGCTAACTTATAACTGGGACGAGGATAGCTACGACCTAGGTAATGGATATGGTCATATTGCTATTGAGTTTGATGATATTTACAAAGCATGTGCAGATATTAAAGCTGCTGGTGGCAATGTAAGCCGTGAACCAGGGCCTGTAAAAGGCGGTACTACTGAAATTGCTTTTGTAAAAGACCCAGATGGCTATGCAATTGAGTTAATTCAGAAAAAAGAAGACATGAGTAAATTTTAAATTACTTAATAACTAATTCAAGTTATAACAATTTGCTTAATGCCAATCTGCTTATATATGGGGTCTATTTAGCGTTAAGAAAATTACGCTAGAACTAGGCAAAAATTTTTGTATCTAGTTGTTCTAAATAAAAATTTTTAACGACGTTATAGTGCAATTTAATTCGTTAGATTGATCAAAGATTTATGCTGGTTGGTATAACTATGGAGAGGTTTAATTTTATTTATTGTTCAAATGGTTATGCAGATTGGTATTAAATAAAAGGTGCTTTGCAGCACCTTTTTTTAACGCAACTGACTATCTTTACTACCACGCCTATTAAACGATTTAGCGCTGGCACCATTACCTTCTATTGCGGCTTGGCATGCAACACAGTAGCGAACTCCTGGTAGCGCGAGCCTTCGTGCTTGTGGGATTTTTTCATCGCACTCGTCACATAGCTCAGCACTTGCACCAGATATTAAATTGCTTCTTGCATACTGTACGGCGTCGTTAACACTTGCATCAATTTGATCTTGAATTGCACCGTCTCGTGCCCACCCACTTGCCATAAATCCTCCTAATAAAGTTGGATGTTTAAATTTATGCTACCAAATTGAATCTTTATAAGTACTGAATAATAAAGCTAGGAATGGGGTGTTATTTGAAGGTTTAAACTACAAAATTATATTTTATATCTAAAAAAAGACGCTGTAGTTGTTCCTTGTAATCTACTTTCAAAAAGATCAACACTCTAAAATCAGGCAAAAAAAAGCAGCTAAAAAAGCTGCTTTGTAATTCTAATTATTTAAATGTTAAAGACTGTAGTCAACAACCTTCATACCTAATTTTTCAAGCTCTGGGCGAAGTGTTTTAGCATCACCCACTACTAAATAAATCATATCTTTAGTGTTTAAGTGTTTTTTAGCTAAGGCGTTAACTTCTTCTTTGCTAATATTGCTAACAATCTCATTTCTTTCTTTTACAAAGCTAGGTTTTAAATCGAACTCTAATATTTGTGCTAAAAAGCCAAGTTTTGCATTAGGCGTTTCGTATTTAAGCGCATCTTTTTGATTGATAGCTTTACGCATAAACATAAGCTCTTCATCAGTGACACCGTTTTGAGCATAGTTATTAAGCTCATTAGTAAACTCTGTAATAGACGCTGCAGTAGAGTCGGCTCTCACCGCTGCAGAAGCTGTAAAGCCGCCTGATGTTTTATCACCCCAAAAACGAGAGCGAGCACCGTAAGTGTAGCCTTTATCTTCTCGTAAATTTAGATTGATACGGCTGTTAAACGTGCCACCAAATGCAAAGTTCATTAAGTTAGCTTTAAAAAACTCACCAGTAATGTCTTCAACCATATCGCGTTTACCAATACGAATTTCTGATTGAGGGGCACCTGGTTTATCTACAAGATAAATGACATTAGTTTCTACTTTAGGTTCACTGAAATCAACCGCTACTGGGCTCGATTTACCTTGCCAGTTTGCAAGTGTAGCTTTAACCTTTGGCTCAATTTTTGACTCTTTTAAATCAGAAACAATAATGACTTGCGCGCCCTGTGGTTTAAAGTTTGCGTTATAAAAAGCTTTAACGTCATCTAATGTAATAGCCTCAATACTATTAAGCGTTCCAGTACTTGGAAGTGCAGCTATATTGTCGCCATATAGTAATTTGCTGTATGTATTAGATGCTAAATACCCTGCATCCTTCATTGAATGTTGAATATTTTGAATGATTTGCTTTTTATTACGCTCAAAGTCATCGGCATTAAATGCTGGTTTAAATAATTTCTCTTCAACAAGCTTTAGCGTTGCATCTACATTTTTGGTTAAGCTAGAAACATACACATTTGTATGTGTTTTATCTGAGTAGATACTTACCTGGCTACCCAGTTTTTCAAGCGCGTTACTCATTTGCTCTGTAGTGTAGTTTTGCGTTGACTCGCTCATTAACGATGCAGTCATTGACGATAAACCCACTTTACTAGCTTGCTCATTATACAAGCCACCCGGAACTTTAATGAAAATAGCGGTGGTTGGCGTTTCTGTACTTTGCGTACCTAATATTTTAATACCGTTTTCGGTCTTAGTTTGCCAAAGAGAAGGAACATCAACAGCAGGATTTGCGCCGGCTATAGGGTGAACACTTCGATCAAATGTATCAACAGCTCTTCGTGCCACTAAATCATCAGCTGAAGTTGTAGATGGACCTCCAAAATCATGCGCTTTAGGCGTAAAGTTGTCTGGGGCAGCTATAAGTTGAGTTTGACCTTCTGGAACAACACTCATAATAACGGCAGATTTACCTTTGATATATTGATTAAAAACACGCATAACATCAGCTTTTGTAACTTTGTTATAACGTGAAATCTCATCTTTAGCTGAGTTTGGGTTACCTGTAAACGTTTCAGATGCGGCTAGTTGAGAGACTTTTCCTGATACGCTTTGCAGACCAAAAATTGCACCCGACTCTATTTTAGCTTTTACTTTATCTAAATCATCTTGTGTAACGCCACGCTCTTCAAATTCAACAAATGAATCACGAATGATTTTTTCCATATCAGCTAACGTTTTCCCTGCTGTAGGATTTGGTAAAGCATAAAGGCTAATTGAACACGCTAACTCTTGGCATGGATGATTTGCACTTGCTTGAACAGCAAGTTGAGTTTTAACTAGGTTTTTGTATAGTAGTGAATTATTACCTCCACCTAATATTTCAGCAAGTATATCAAGAGGTGCTTCATCTTCAGAGCGAGCGTAAGTCGTTGGGAAACTCATACTTAATAAAGGTAAGTGAACCTTATCTTCCATTGAAATATATCTATCGGCATTTAGTGTTACCGCTGTTTTTTCAACTTTAGGTATTTCAGGACCTTTTGGGATTGGTGCAAAGTATTTAGTAACTAATGGCAGTATTTCATTAGCGCTGATGTCACCACCAATGGTAAGCGTTGCATTATTTGGTCCGTACCATTTTAAAAAGAATGCTTTTAAATCATTTACATTTACGCGATTTAAATCGTCCATAAAACCAATTACAGGCCATGAATATGGATGGCCGTCTGGATACATCGCTTGAGCAACACGTTCACCTAAACGACCATAAGGGCGATTATCAACACGTTGGCCGCGCTCGTTTTTTACTGTTTCGCGTTGTACTTCAAATTTTTCTTGGGTTACAGCATCGAGTAAAAAGCCCATTCGATCAGCTTCTAGCCACAACATTTTTTCTAATTGATTTACTGGTACTGTTTCAAAATAGTTTGTTCTATCTGAGTTAGTTGTACCATTTAAAGTACCGCCTGCTTCAGATATTATTTTAAAATGTTCCTCATCAGCAACATTTTCTGAACCTTGAAACATCATATGCTCAAAAAAGTGAGCAAAGCCTGACTTACCCAACTCTTCGCGAGCAGAACCAACGTGGTATGTTACATCAACGTGTACTAAGGGATCTGAATGATCCTCATGCACAATTACAGTTAAACCGTTATCTAGTTTATATTTTTTATACGGTATGTTGATTTCACCTGCATTAGATTTCACTGATTCAATAAGTGTAACGCCAGGAATTGATGTTTCTGTAACAATATTTTTATCAACAGCTTGAGTTGAGCTATTACATGCAGCCAACCCTGATGCAAGTAAAACAGCAAGTGCAATTTTTGTGAGTTTCATTTTTTAGTCCATATTTAAATTAACTCAATGAGTTTAAAGACTGTAAGCGTCCGAGCAACGACACCTAGCAGAGTGGATTTAATTAATAGAAAATATCGTCAGTTTCTACTGGAGGTATTATGCAAAAAAGAACCCTTAATGACTGGCAAAAATTGATTGAGCAGCAACA